>Ga0247815_10000026_pt1 | contig 146648 bp, 258 predicted proteins | sample UWRJL194509B1_FD_181014 | JGI IMG/M metagenome (GOLD analysis project Ga0247815, IMG submission 181014) | Plant litter microbial communities from Arlington Agricultural Research Station in Wisconsin, United States - UWRJ-L194-509B-1 | ecosystem: Environmental > Terrestrial > Plant litter >...
AAGCATTTATCACAGTAAATACAATAGAGGACTTGTCTATATCCCCACTCTCTGCAAGTATAGGGTATTTTGCCTCTATCTCGGCTATAAATTCGTTTATTGATATTTCATCCATTAAATTTGCATGTATTTGGTGGGTTGCAAGAATTTTATTCTGCCTCTTAAATAGATGATTTGTTTTTGAAATTCATCTGCTTGATCTAGTTTTTTAAGGTTGGGTATCAATACTTTGTCAGTGAGGTACGTACCTTCAATCCTGAAACTTAAAAGCTCGTTACACAGAGGTATAAAACTTTGCTCATATTTAAACTTGTCTTTTTTTCTTCTCACTACCGATATTCTTCTACCTCTGGATAAGTATTTTGGAAGGTATAAAAAATAACCTAAATCTTTAAGATATAAACCACCATCCGATTCCCCATACATTATGTTCATTTCAGTCACTAAAGCCCTTGCAATTATAAGCCATTTTTTAAACTCGTCATAACTTTTATGCGTAAATCTTTTATTTTTTTTGAAATACTCATAAGATTCTCTTCCTAGCGAGTCTATTTCCTTGAAGAATAAAAATTTGTGATCCATCTAATTTCCGTTTATACCGTTTGGATTTTGGTCTTCGGGGGTCTGCTTTCTTAGAAGTATTTTTTGAACTGTTTCGTCTATTACTATTTTTACAAATCTGTCAGGAACTATAAACTCGTAATCCCATCCACTTTTGCACTCATCCCCACAACCGCATTTTTCAGTCTCTAAAGTTATCAAATCTAAAGATAAGTGATATATCTCTTCATCTGGGATATATATATGTAAATCGCTGCCAATGTAAACTGTAACATCTGATTTATAGCTATATTTTCTTTTTTTATCGCGCCTTATCTGAGTGTCATAACCAATTGAAAATTCAAATCCTCCATCAACGCTCCTTATATTCTTAATAGAGCTCCCTAATCGGCTAAAAACAGGTTTAGGAAGAGGTTTTTTAGATTTCATTAAAGTCTCACACCGTCTTAAATCTACCAAAGGACAGTTTACTCTGTCACTTCTCTCTAATTCAATACATTCTAGAGTAGTGAACAAGGAAGCTTCTCTGAAAAGTGTTCTTTCTAAAAGCTTTTGGGCTATCAAGTTTATAGAGGAGGCTCTGCCCATTCTTAAGATGTATCTTCTTGGAGGTACGGAGTCTATATTGTTATCTTTCGCCTGATTTATAACCAAGTCTACAAATTCAGAATTTTTCAAAATTGTGTTTTTATTATTTGCAAATTTACTAAAGAATTTTGGATTAAAAAAATTGATTAATTTATTATTTATTAAAAAAGGAGAGCAAAGGTATTATCCCTCACCCTCCTTCCAAGAAAAAAGAAAACAAAATTTTTATTCCATTACGGTATCTATTATCCAACCTGTTGTGGGGGATGCCACTCCTGCGGTATTTATAAATTTTTCCCCTTTTCTGAGTCCTGACGCTACAGCCACAGCCCTGCTTGAAAAAGATCTCAAATTTTCAACCACATTTGAGTTAAATATATTATATGTACTATAGTTATTAGCTCCTGTCAGATCTACTTGTGTAAAATCAGGTCTGCCCGATTGAAAAACATTGTTAAACATACTACAGTTTGTCCAGAAGACAGAGCCAGATTTTATGATGTTGGTACAATTAAAAAATTCTGTCGTGTTTGAGGATGCTTGCAGGCTAGGCTGAAGTGCACTTGTATTTTCAAAAAGCGTTAGTACTTTTCCGCGAAGTTTGCAATTATTAAACACTAAAGTAGTAGCTACAGAAGCAGATTGAGATATGGGAAACAGCCTGTTTAAAGTTATTGAAAATACAGGTATGATTTCGAGATTTGCCCTTGAAAATATCGCAGAACCACCTACCTGATTGAAAAATTCAGTTGCAGTTGGTAGAGTGTTGCTACCTTGAATGCTTATTAAGACTTCTTCAAGTATTATCCTGCTATTACCACCTATTCTGTAAATAGACTGTGTATTTGTACCTATTATTATTCCTGATACAGTAAACTGATACGCTCCATCATTATTATAGGTATTGGTTGCATTATAATTAGAATCAAAAATTCTGTAGCTATTGGTGTTGCTGTTCACTACTTGTCTAATGCTACCCATTCCTGATATAGAAATACTCTTACTATTTGCAAAATTATTGGTTGCTGTGGTTGTTCCTGAATTCCTGAATCCTGATTTTTGAAGTATGATGGAAGCATCTTCTTTTATTATAATCTTAATTGAAGATGAAGTGTCAGAAAGTGCATCATAATCACATATAAAATCTCCCACTGCAGGGTTTGAATCTATAGATGTTGACTCCTCTAATATTATGGTAAGTGAATTGTAATTAAAATTACCTGTAAATGAGTATCCAAGTCCTTTTTGAATTACTACTTCTGCTCCTGCAAATTGGGGAGCTATTGCTGTGCCTGTACCTACGAATGCAGTTAGTGCTCCCTGTATCGTTTTAAATGGCTTAGATATGGTACCGTCTTCTGTAGGTGCCTGTGAGGCTGAATTCACTATAAATCTAGGTATATCTACAATTGTAGGAGTCTCTATATTTATAGTTCCGTCAGTCTCTGTTATTATCAAACTGTCAGAGGCAATTCTTTTTGCGGAGATTGTTATAGTATCTCCTACTTGTGCTACTGCATTTAGAAGGTCTGTTCCTGTGCCCGTATTTACAGAATTTATATTTTTAAAATTAAACTGTGTGTTTGTAGACCCTACTGTTGCGTCTCTAAATACGCCTATGCCAGTTGTCCCTGTATTTACTGCACTATAGGTTCTCTGTGTTACCACAGGTGCTTCGAAGTCTATTATTATAGTATCGGCAGTTTGAACTATGCTTACAGTATCCGACCCTGGAACTAAGGTTCTAAATTCATAATTGCCTAAATTACTCAAGCCTTTATATAATTCTTCTCCTGCTCCTACATTTGTTATGGATATCGTAGGTACTGGCGGTGTTATACTTAGCTGTGCGTCTATTAACTCCAAAACTGTTGACAGTACTTCTCCTGTCTCTGTTCCTATATTAGGTAATTCAGGATTCACCGTTATGCAGTCAGTCATTGTTCTGACTTGGCATTCGTTGCATATATTATCCGAGAAGCATTTTTTGCAATCACAATTACTTTTACACATTTTTTAAGCGTTTTCAAGAGCTTGAATTCTTGCTTCAAGTCCTTGTATTATTATTGATAATTTTATGATAGTTATATCTAGTGGCTCATTTACACCAATTCCTAAAATTGGTACAGCATTTTTTGAAACTACGCATTCTGTAAATTTCTTTTCTCCTTGACACGAATCCTGTTCTAATTCAATACAATCATTACAATCTGCCATAATTAAGTTATTGCTGTTATTATTCCGTTTACTACTGTAATTGAAACAGGTGTTGTGAAAGTTCCTGAAATTTCAGAATTAGCATAGCTTACTATTTCATTATCAGAATTCAACGCCAGTCCTCTGCTGTACTGTTGATTAGTTACTGAACTTAGCCTGACCCCCCCTATTATATCTAGGGGGAGTCCATTTTGGAGAGAAAGGGTAGTTATTCCACTAGAATTAGAAGCACTCAATCTAGAAGATACTGTATCTCCTGCCTGATTTATAAAACTAATCCCGTCATAAACATCCATTCCACCACCTCTGACTTCAATAGGGGCTCCTTGTGAAACTATTCCCGAAGTTATAACGTTACCTGACTGTACTACATCTTGAAGAGTAGGGACTTCACTTGAGCCTCCACCTGTTGCATTTATTGTCAGGGGAGATTCTTCTGTACCTTCTCCTGATAAGGTTATATTATCCCCTGCCTGTATTTTGGAATTTAGCGGATTATCTGAAGTCCTGAATAAAATCTCTTTAATCTTTCTTAAAAAATCAAACCAGTTTAATTCTTGTATTAGTTGTTTTACTGTTTTCATAGTTCTATGAGGAGTTTTCCTCCTATTGTTTTTTCTGTTGTAGCTGATCCTAATACCGTTACTTTTTTTATTCTTATTCCTGCATTTACTTCAAAACTTGAATTATTTTTCAAATCGAAAGAATGGTTATAACCCCCTCCAAGCAGAAATCCGATTTTAGGAGTCTTATCGACTAATACTGTATTTGTAATAGTTTTTTCTTGGACTATCACTTCTCTTTCTTTTATCTTGTAGTCTGCCTTAATATCTTTAAGTTGTCCTTGTACTGTTGTCCTTACTTTTAACTCTATATTTTTGTCTGAGAAATCAGTTATATTTTCTTTTTCTTGAATTGATTTTATAAATAATAAGTTCTTTAAGCTGTCTGTTGATTTTAGATATTTTTCTGCCAGATTCTTGTCAAATGGATGAGTCGAGTATATAATCTTATCTTTGTAGATTATTGAGTCTGTCCCTTTGCTTGGTAATTCTGTACTTGTTTCAGGAATTAATGTTCCGACAACTTCTGGGACTTTTACTTTTACGTCTTTATAAGTAGTGACTGTAGATGTTTCAGGGTTACAATCTCTCAGTAAAGCTATAACTGTAATGACTAGCAATCCTATGATTATTTCTCTCCAATATGTTTTTAGATTTAAAGTCATAAGTTTACATATTTATAAGTTACACTATCTATGACTTCTGTAGTATACTGTTTATTTTTTATTTTATCTTGTAATGTTTTCCAAGTATGTCCAAACGTGTATTCAAAATGAGGTGGGTCTACAATTGATTTAAAATCTCCTCCCCACTTCCAGCCCTGAGATTTAAAATAATTAGTTACTTCCATCCAATCGCTCTTGCCGTTTTTGTCATTATCTGCTTTTGTATCCCAGCTTGCTGATTCAAAAACCCCATCGTTATTTTTATCTAAAAGTAATACAATATCGAAAGCCAGGGAAAAATTATGTATTGATTGCCCTGCTTTGGCATTAGTAACTTTTCCAAGTCTTTTGCCTTTATTGTCAAAAAGTTTTGTTCTCCCTTGTGCGTAAAGTTCCTCCTGTTCCTCAAAGCTTCTTGTTGTGTATGCAAATCGCAGCCTTACCCCTTTTCCTAATAGTTTCTCGTTAGCATAAGTGTACATTTCTAACGCCTGTTTCCTAACTTTTGGGTGAAGTGTTGCTATTCTTTTTAATGTGATTTGATCTAGTGCCATTTTTTCTTGTTTAATTTTCTGTATTCTCTTCTGTTATATTTGGTACTGATTTATTTAAAACCTTTTTGTCTAAAATAGTCCCTCCTGTCAAAGCTATTAGGAATAGTAATAAGGAGTCAAATATCCCAGAGGCGTATGTATTTAGTACTTCTGCTATAACAATATATATTCCCAAACCTAAAGTAATTAAGAATGTAATTATAATCATTACCGATTTTCTTGAATACTTACCACTTGGTGATTTCAGCAGATCGTCTATGAGTTTTTTCATCTTTTATTTCTCTTAATATTTTTTGTGTCTGAATTATAGTGTCCTCTACAATAACTGTCTTTTTATATAAATCAGTTTCTTGCATTGTTTCTTCAAAACTTTTTGATTCTTCTAAACTTATTTTCGCTACTTCAGGGTAAATTTTCTCATTGTTCTTCACTGATAGTACGAGAAAAAATCCTATAATTAATGCTCCTAATGTCTTCATTATTTATTCGGTTTTATTTGTCTTACTTCTCTGTAATTTCTACGGGACTCTTCTTCAAGTTTTTCAAATCTTTCTCTGAAATACTTTTGAGCATCGTCGATGATTTTAAATTTTTCCTTTTCTTGTTCATTGATTTTATTTTGAAGAGCGTCAATGTTATTATTATATCTAACGTCATTATTAGTAATAGCTTCATCTTTACTCTTTATTATTTCATTCTGTTTCCATATAACTACTCCCAAACCTGCCACCACTATTGAAAAAAGTAAAATTATTATTTGTCTATTGGTGAGGGTAACAAGCGTCTTTAGAAATTCTAGTGCTTTATCAATCATTAGTTTGTGTGCTTGTTATGGTGAAAGAGACTATGAAAAGAATAAGTATTGCAAAGTAGCACTTGAAATAATCCATATCATTATAGTATCTTGCATATTCAGTTAAAATATTAAGTATTATAACAAAAGAAAAACACCTTATAACTTCCAATTTCCATTTTTTATAGCCTCCTAAAATAAAGCCTGCTATAGCAAAAAATACCATTATATTGTCTATTATCACAAGCTTGGAATACAGATTTATATAATAATTAAAATCAATGAAATTGTATATAGTCAAATATGTGAATGCTAGTATTACGGGTAAATATGCTATTTTACTTATTAGGGAAGCCTGCTTAATATGTAATTTAAAACTTGTCCTAGATTTGTTACTTCTTCCCCGCATGGATCTTCTATTGTTGATACATTAATACATTGTGTTATATCTTTTAAACAAACATTCTGATTCTGTAAAGCTGTTACTTGCTGTTGAAGTTCTAAAACCTGCGTTTCTAATTCTTCTAATCTTGTTGTTAAATTTTCAGGAATCTCCTCTTTTATTTCTCCAATAAGTTCATAAATATCCTGGTTAGTATCTTCCAGATTAACACAATCTTTTGTTATTTTTGAAAATTCTGGTAAATCTTCTTCGTATCTCACGCACTGCGCAAAAGTAACTTCACCACAGGAATTTATATCTTTACACATGTTTTTAATTTTTAATTACCTCCCAAATTTTACTCTGGGAGGATTTTTAGTAGTTAAATTCTTTTCTTAGGTTTCTGGGGAAGTGGCAAACCCGACCTTTGCTGTTCAGTAGCTGAAAGGTATATGTCCAAAGCTTCAAAATCATAGGGGTCGTATTCATCTACTGTTACGCCTAAATCTCTAAGGGCATTAATAGCGTCAGGAATTGCATTTGGATTTGAACCGCTTACAAAATAAGCACTGTCGTGGAATAATTTCATTTTTGTTTTTATTTGGTTTTTAATTAAGTACTTCTTGACCGTTTGTGAAGGTTGTTGACCCTCCACCTGATACCACGCTTCTTAGTCTGACATAATTTCCTGCTGGAATCATTCCTTGTACGTTGTTCGTAGTTGTTTTTGTGAGTGCCACGGCTACTGCTACTGCGTCTGAATACCCTGCTTGACTTATTGTAGTCCAAGTTGAATTATTTGGACTTACTTCTAAAAATACTTGTGAACTTCCTGAAGCTAACAATAATGTCAAAGCTATGGTGTGAGTTACCGTGTAAGTTACGAAGGCATCTCTTGTTGTAGATATTTGAACCCCCGCTCCATTTATCGTTTTTACCGCTGCATTATTAAAACTTTTACTTGTGCTAGTATAATTAGGGATATTTAATACTCCTGTACTTGGCACGTAAGTTGCATTTCCTGATGTCCCTGTGGTTGTAAGGCTGATTGCGTTTCTTGCCCCTGTTATATCTACAGGAGTAATCCCTAAAGATGTTATAACTTGACCTGCTGTTATGTAACTCGCTCCGTTTGTTAACTGGTTGTTATTCGTAGGTATAGTTGGCTTATTTGATAAATCATTGTAATTCCCTGTAGTGGAAACTGTTGAGAAACTAGGTTTTCCTGTTATACTCGCCCAAGATTGGGCAGGTACATTTGAAATATAAGCATTTGGATTAGATGCCAAATAGTATAATGATAGATCGGGCTTGTTTAGAATCTGACTTGCTCCTGAATTACTCAACCAATCTGAGTTCATTTGTAAGGGTGCTCCTGTTATTTTTGAATATGCTAAGGAATTTATCCACGAAGGATTAGCATAATTTCCTGTAGTAGAGACATTACCTACCTCCCAATCTCTATTAGCTTCTAAGGTCTGGGTTATACCATTTATAGTAACTGTTCTTACTTCAGGGGCTTTTGTGGCAATTTCAGCTTCCATATTCTCTATAGCGGATGTAGCAGTTGCAACTGTCATAAAAATATTATCATCCACAGATAATTCATTAGAATTCATTATAATACCTTCCCCCGCAGTAAGTTTATCTTCTAAATCATTATAACTGCCTGTCATAGCTACATCTGCAAAAACAGGTTTGTTAAGTGTAAAATCCCATTCAGAACTTGTTATATTTTTAATATATCTGCCTGGTTCTTCATCAGGTATTTCATCAGGTTTCATAACATTTATTCCATTTTCCTCTAGTAGAGAACTGGCGTTATAATACCATGTTTCAAGTGCAACTGGATTTTCCTGATCCATTGTAACAATAGCTACAGCTTGCCCATTTTGTAGCACATAATCGTGCATGTCATTGATACTCTCAAAATTAAGATAGTCTCTTAAAGCCATAGTTAATGCGTTGTGTTTGTTGTTTATTTTTATTTAAATACTTTAACTTTAAAAGTAGCGCTAGTTGGATTTACTGCAACAGCTGATGAATTAAGTAATCTAATAGTTACCGTATCTGGTGCTGACACAAATGCAGAATACTCACTAGATGTAGGTGGTGGTGGAGTTCCTATGGAAACCGCATCCCCTAATGAAGCTCCTGTTACAGTTATAGTAAGGTCTGAATTTGAAGCTGGTGCAGTACTAGGAAAGTCCAATACAGAGGTCGCTGTCAAAATAGTATTTTGATTGACCAAACTCGTCCATATTGTCCCTGAATAGATATCAATCGTTGAATTAGTAGTATTATATATTTGTAAACCATTTGCAGGGGATACTATTGCGTCTCTCTGTGCTGTGGTTAGTCTAGGTATTAGTAGCCCCTCCGTTGTACTATTAATAGCTAATCTCGCAGAAGGAATATCTGTAAAAGTACCGCCGTTCTGTAATTGTTCCCTACCACTCACAAACATTGTTTTTTGAAGCACTTTTCCGCCAGTAGTTCCTCCTGATGTATATTGTTGATACCTTCCTGACGCATGTGCATTTTCAATATTGCTGTAGCCATTTGTATCAAACAAATTTAACCTTCCATAATTTGATCCTCCTGCGGTTTGCGTTAGGTATATTGTATTGCTAAATGGCATTGTTATACCTAAATTAGTATTGACCATTCCATTTTTTTGCACCTGTAAGCCGAGCAAAGGTAATGCAGATGTTCCAGAATACAAGTTAAGGTTTCCACTTGAATTGTGGTTCCTTATATTAAAATCTCCATTATCTTCGCAAATATCGATTCTGTTGTGGTTTACATTATCGTATCCTGCAAATATCCTGATACCCCTTAAAAGTGCTAAATCTTTAGACCTGTATGCAGGATTTGAAACTAAAGCATCTTTTTGTATGAGACTGTTTGAAAATATAATATCTCCTTCTGCCTGCACTGCATCTGGAAGCCCTGTTAAAGGGTAAACATTCCCAAGCGTATCCATTCCTAGCAAATTACCAGAAACTTTATAAGAAAAATTAGATAACTTTAAGTTTTTTATCTCTGAATTTCCGCCTGAAATTAGAGATTTTCCAGAAACATTAAAAATATATTCTATCAGGTTTGAGTTGGTAAATATTTTATAGTGAGCCTCGCTTCCTAGTACATTAGGATGGGTTCCATCATTTGTTAAATTCCCTAAAGTTTTTACAGAACCGTAAGGAGAGTTAACAATCATTGTATCATAGAAGTCTAAGTATTTAGTACCTAAATTTGTGGCCACATTTAATATAGAGGTGTTGTAAGCTCGTATAGTAGTATCGGCAACACCTGTTTGAAGTTGATAGCCAGGCATTGTTACTAAAATAATATCAGTATTAACCCATCCCTTAGCAATTGCTGCATTTACAAAGTTTGTAAGGTCACTTTGAAAATTAGCTGCTGTATTTCCACCAATTGCACGGTCATTTGTTCCATAGCCAATTACCAAATATTTTGAAGAACTTGTTTTTGTTGGGATTATAGTTGTAGCTTGTGTCTTAACCGATGTTCCTGCTATACCTAAATTACTTTCTGTGTAACCTAATGCTCCAGATACTAATGTAGAATACCTTTTTGAGGTATCAGATAACCCAAATCCCGAAATAATACTGTCTCCTATCCAAACAATTGAATGTGGTGTAAGATTAGGTACAGATAAAGTCACTTTTGTGTAATCTAAAACATCTGTGGTGGTTAAGGCCGTTTGTCCTAGACCTATAGTTGTGTTATTCTTTAGTATTTCAAATCTTTGTTGTGTCTCCGTTATAATATAAATTAAAACTTGATTTGAAGGTATTACAACATTTGGATTTAAGGAATTTATATAGATTAAAAATCCTGCTTTATCTAAAGTTGTTAAATTAGAAGAACTTATACTATTAATTTTTAAATCTACATTCCCTGAACTTGGTGGGATACTGTCAAATAATTCTTGTACGTATTCTGGAGTAGTGACATTAAGTATTGGGTTATAAGGATCACTATTATCTATAGCTAATGGGTCTAAAGCCTCTATACTTTGAACTCCTTGTTCTGTTATAGGTAAAGTAAGGTTTCCATTAGAGTCCGCTAGATTTCCATTGACTGAAACTACTTCATAACCTGATTGATTAGAAGCTTGTCTGTTAACAATAGAATTTATATTTTGAGCATATATATTATAGTCAACTAATCCTTTTCTAATTTGAAATTTAGGAGTAGTGCCCTCTAGATACATTCCAGCAGAATTATCTCCAGAGGAATCACTGTTAACATTAAAGGATTTAGATTCTCCAATAATAGCCATACTATTTGTAGTAATTTGACCTTCATCTGTTACAGATTGTAAGTCTTGCAATGTTTCTCCTTGTATGTCAAATTCAACAACCTTTCCATCTGATTTTCTTGCGAGTCCTTTTGTGACTGTGTTATCTGTTATGGGCTGTGTGGTTATATTCAGAGTTCCATCTCCATCCAATTTCATCTTAGTTGTAAGTGTCGAAATTGTACTTCCCGTCTTGAAATCTACTCCTGTATTATTTGTTGGTGCGATTATAATATCATTAGTTGAAGTTATAGCTCCCTTATCTCTGAGGTAGGGTACAAAATAACCTGATCCAAACCATTGCATTGAAATGCTTTTTTCATATAGATTTGCGGAACCTCTAGCTACTATTGAAGAAGTTGCACCATTTCCTGTATTTACGTTTACAGCTTCAAACCCGTTTCTTGTATTTGAGTTTTTATTTATCAGGAGGCCGTTTATATTTGCATCTACTGGGACTAACCTATCTCCTACATAAGAGTCTGTAGCTACTGTTTGGAACTGTTCTTCTAATTCTGTTAAGTATCCTGCGTCATTTACAAGTTCTGATACATTATTTCCTGGCTGTAATGCAGATTGTATGAGACTTTGAAGAATATCTGAAACCTTGACTTGAAAATCTTGTCCATTTTCAGTTACTGTGATGCTTGAATCAGGTGAAGTTATTGTTATATCACCTCCTTGACTAGAACCGCCTATTTGAGTAAGTACTCCTGTAAGAGAAGATACGTACATCAAGACTCCGTCAGAAGTCTTTAGAAAATATATAGAATTGGGGCATGGCTTTGAGGGTAAAGACTTTACCCAATTTATACTGTTTTCTTTGCACTTTTCTTTTTCACATTCCATAGTTACCATTCTATTTTTGGCGCACATTCTCTTAATATCTTGAATTCTTCACACCAATCGCATTTATGTTCCTTATAGTGATTGCAATGTGCTTTTAATCCGTGTTTTTTACACTTCTTTTGAGTTTGATTGTTTATCTCTTCTTTTATCTCATCTTCTAGACACTCATAGAAATTTCTATAGGCTTCCATCTTAAAATAGTCTTTCAAGAAATCCACGTCTGAGCCTATCCTGAAATGTTTATATTTATAATGTTTTTGGTAATTCTCTTGTGCTGTTTTTTCAATGTCATCATAAGAGTATTTTTTGAAACTTATCTGCCCTGCTAACATGATTCACAGTTTATTGACTCTGCTAAAGTTTTGGCAGAATTATATGATTGAACAGCCTTTTGGTAATTACCTTCCTTTATGTAAGAGTTAGCAACCTCTAATAGCCATTTTAGTTGAAACACACTTTTTATTTCTTTTTCGCCGAAATAAAAAAGCTCATTTATTTTTATTATCTTTTTTGATAGTTGGAATTCTAAAGAGTCTGTTTTGAGATAGTATTTGCTTTCACTGATATCTTCAAACTTGCTCAGAACTTTAATCTCGTAAATCCCATCAAGCAAGTCTCCACATCCGAGTCCTAAATCTTTCGCATTAATAGTATTAATATTATTCTTGCGAAAAGTCAGGGTTGTGCATTTCTTTGATCCTGGTGGCACTATCTGTATGTAAGCAGTCTTCTTTGAAGCATAAGACCAATCACTGTCATCATATACTGCTATCGTTCTTGGTGAAGTGGGCAGGACGTAAAAATCTATATCAATCTTCAAAGTATTATAATTTTATTGTTATTAATATAAGAGGGAAGCTTTTTACACCTCCCTCTATTTTTAATCTATTATGCTACAAAAGCTTTCTCCACTGGAATCCCAACTTTAGCGGCCAGTTGGTTCACTAATACTTGGAGGTCTTGGTGGTATCCGACTTCTGCCCAAATTGTATAGCTTGTTCCGATATTGGAAGTGTGCCCTACTCCTTGAGAGAATTTTCTATCCATTATAGTGATTTCAAAACCTACATATTGTGCTGAGAAATTCAAATTAGAAGCTTCTCCCAATACTTGTCTTGCATACATATTGTCTTTATGGCGGAAAGTTCCTTCAAAATACACTCTTGATGCTTCTTCCCATCCTAGCAAATGCCATCCTAAATTATCTCTGTCTTGTGCCCAGCTCAATTGCTTGATAGCAAAAGGTTCGATGTTCACATAAGTTGATAAGTTAATTTCTTCAGCGTATCCGCCAGCAACCATAATTCTTACAGAAGTTTCATAGTAAGGGATTTGGTCTTTTGCGATATCATCTGGTCTTTGGATGATTGGCTTACCTGTAATCTTGATTCCCATTAATCCTTCTGCGTCTTCTACAACATCTAATCTTCTCCATTCAATTCCTTCATAAGCGTTAGGAGCTTCCGAAGTGAAAAGTTCTGTAAAGATAGGGTCGCAGTCTTCACAAACTAGGTCTGTTGCTACTGTTGTTTGATAAACTGTCTGGCATCCTCCTTGTGAAGCGATTGGAGTAACTGCTCCTAAAGTTCCTGCTAAGTTTGTAGTTGCATTTGTGATTGTAATGCCTGTTACGTCTGCATTTAATGCTCTGAAAGTCAAAACTGCTCCATTTGCTGTAACTTGTACTCCTGCTGTTGCTAAAGCGGCAGAATGCGTTGTAACGAAGTTTGTAGCCGTAACTGCAAGGCTCGTTGCAAAAGTTGCCAAGTAGTTTGTACCTTTAACTGAAACGTTAGCTGTTCCTGATGTTCCTGTCAATGTCACTGTTCTTGTAGCAAAATCCGTATTAACTACTGCAATTGTCAATTGTGGGTAAGCTAGTTGCAATTCAGCTAGTCTTGAACCGTCGCAATCGTCATCTTGAAGTTGGATTTGGTAAGTTTCAGTAGAGGTGAAACAGCTTTCTCCATCAACCCATGCAAATTCTGTTTCTGTTGTATTGTTACACAAATCAGATACAAGTCCTACTAATTGAATTTCTGCGGTTTTTTGTATTGTCCCTGCCGCTACGAAAGTATTGATTTCAGCTACAGTAAGTTCGTTATCTAAAACAACTGTGTATGTTCCCATACCATCACTGTTTCCTACTTTTACTGTTGATGCTGCTACTGCTCCTGGAAGTGCTTGTACTAATGCTGCTGAACTTCCTCCGTCATCTTCTAGAGACACTGAATAGATTATACCGCCTGCAAGTTCTGTGTATCCTGCTGGACAGTCCTCACAGCCTTTAACGTAACCTCCGAAAGTTCTCACGTAATCTGCTAAAGCAACTCCTTCTGGTCTTACTACTGAATAAACAGAATTAATTCCTTGACGTTCTTTTAGAACTACTGTGTAATCATACTGCGCTTGGATTCTTGCCAAATCTGCTGGCTCTCCTTGGTCTTGTACTGTCAAAGTTGCAAATACATATTCGTCTCCTGTCAATGCTTCTGCTGTAGAATCTACTAGTTTTACAGAAGCCAGTGAAGTCAAAGGAATGTTTCCTTGAATAGTGTAGTTTTGAATATTTCTATAAAGCTCTTCGATTACTTCTTTCATCGACTGTCCCACTTCTCTTTGAATGTGGAATTTTGCCAAATGTTTTTTAGTACCCGTAACAAACTCCAAAGCATCTCCGCAGAAAGAAATATCTACTACTGAATAGCCTCCCTCTGGAATTGTCAAAGCTGTTGAGGGATTGATACCATCATACCCGATAATCCAAGAATCAAATTTCTGTTCTGAATATTTAGGTGCAACTGTTTTAATAGCCTTGATATCTCCTAATCTGAATACCTCAGAAGAGTTAGGTTTGTTATTATATACGTTTGTTGGATTAGGAAGTTGGAATTTTCCCATTCTCATTTCCAATTGCGCATTAGGCGAAAGTGCTGAAATCAAGCCTGCGCTCAATACTGCCGCTCCTGATTGCGTTCCAATTGTAACTGGTTTGTCTTTTTGCACTAATGCAAACTGTCCTTGGGCTAATTTTGATCCTACCCCTGCTGTCTTTACTGCGCCATCAATTGTAAAAAGGTGGCGAGATAATGCTGAATGAATACCTGGCATCGTTTCTTATTTAATTTTTGTTAGTTTTGTAATCTGTTTAAATCAGGATTTATCCTGTTTGAGTTAGCCGATGTGTCAAATTCTAGGACACATAGGTCGATAATTTTGTAAATTGATTTGTCATCCCACTCTATGATGAAGTCATCGTCAAAGTCTGACTCTGGATTATTTTCTTGCATCAATTTGATTTCCGTTGGGTTTCGGTAGTAGGACATTTTAACTTTTTCTATCGTGAAGTCGTCTTGGAATATTTCAACCGTATCCGAGGAGAGAGAGTATAAGCTTTCTCTCCATAGGAAGTCTGGTTTTGTGTCTGAGTTTCTTAAATATTCCGTGTAATTCTCAGGAGATGTTTCATAGAGAAAAATCTTTTGGTTTTTGCATTCTTCTTTTGTGGCGTAAGCCTCTATGTCTCCTAAGTCGAAAAAGTTTTGGGGTAGTTTGAATCTTGAAGATTGGGTTGTTCTGGAATCTAGTTCCAAAGGTTTTGATATTTCTAGAAAAATCTGAGCTTCTCTTATGTTATCACTCCCTTTCATTTCAAGTAGCCTGCGGTAATAGACTATCTGCTGGTTGTTCCATAGTATTTGAAACCTTCCTCTATCTGTTGATTTTGCATCATTTGTAAGGTTTTTCTCCGCCTTGGTCAAATATATTAGATAGATATCTTCAGCTGTCATATTATTCTATATTGTCTAATTCGTCTTGAATTGCTTTTTTAAGTTGAGAAGCTTTTTCGTCTTTTTGTACTGCGACTTTAGCCGCCGCTTTTAAGCTGTTTCCTAAAAGAAGATCTCCAAGATAGTATTGACTTCTTCTGTATGTAAGTTTCTTGTTATGGTTTAGCTTGTTCAGGGCTGAGAAATATTCCATTTCAACTTTTTTGTTCTTGTCATCAAGCATCTCATAGGCTTCCATGAATTTCTCACAGTTCTTCTGTCCTGTAGTAAGGTTATCAAAGAAGATAGAAACTTGTGTCATTAAAGTATCCTTGTCTGTTCCTCTTGGATTTGGGAAATTAATCCATTCCAAGATTGAATAAAGGTCATCGTTCTCTTCAATTTCGTTCAAGAGATTCATAAAAGTAAAGAATGCTTTTGCTTTGTCTTTTGCTTTTTTCTCTTTTACGTTTTGTTTTTTATTGTTATCTACTATGCAGTATTTAGCTTTTTGGTAGAAATGGTCTTTTTCACCTTTCTCGCAGATATGTCCTTTTTTCAAAGCTTGAAACAACTCCAAACGGTGCTTAAAGTTATTCATATCAAAAACTTTACCTATGTACAAATCCATCATAAAGCCTTTATCTCCACCTTCTCCCCAAAATTCATCATTTGTAGAATCTAATTTCTTTTTGAATCTTTTTTCATAAGGTGTTTGGATATGAGTTACATAGTTTTTGATTATACTTTCTTCCACTCCTTCGTTAGAAGCTGAATCTTTATCAAAAGATGTATCATAGCAGTCTAATTGCGAATCGTAAGGTACTGAATGCTTTTCTCCAATTCCTGACATCAGGTATTTTGAAGTATCATATTCAGCAAAACCTTTTGGAGCATCCAAATCAGGCTTTCCAATAATTGTATATTTATGGTTCCCGCCTACTGTAATTTCGGTATTTCCCACTTTTAGTGTTACTTCACTCATTTTGTTTTGTTTTTCTCTTTTTTCTTTTAAAAACCTCCCTTGATTTTCTTAGGTCAAGGGAGGGTATGCTTATTCTATTTTAGTTGTAACCTCTGCGTGCTTCTTTTGCCAATTCAATCATTGCAAATTTAGAAGGGTCTCTCATCCAAGTTGAAGCAGAACCGTAAATGAAGAATGATTCTGTCATTGTTTTTCTTGAAGCTACAATATCTTTTGCAGATTTAGAACTGTAACGTCCATTTTCAGTACCCCAGAAAACTTTATCTCCTTTTGGTACAACCAAGTGGATATTAGCTTTGTCATTTCCTCCGATGTTTGTAACTCCTGCTGGCATTCTACCGTTATTAGAATATGCTTGGTCTGTTACATCCCACATAATTCCTGAGTAAGTAGTGCTTGAGAATCCATTAGCATTAGCTCCTTGGAATCTTCTGTCTTGAAGTCCTTGTGCCGCGTAATCCAACCCTTTGTCAACTGTATGCTCAACTTGTCCAATTCCTGGTAAGTAAACTGATTTTACTTTTACAGGCTTAAGAATCAAGGCATCCCAAGGCCCCGAAACAGGGCTTGTAGTCATTACTCTGTCTGCTCCTAAAAGAGGTGCAATACGGTTAATCTGTTCGTTAAATTCATTTTGATAAATCATCTCGAAGTTCTTTCCAAGTTCTGTACCTGTCTTGAATCTCAATACTCTATCAATAACATCCATCATAGGGTTTTGCTTGAATACATAATCAGCTAAAACTGCTAAATGGCTTGGTTTCATTCCCATACGTTTTGCGTACGTCAAAATAAATCCTCTTCTCATCTGATGCCACAATCCTTCATTATATCTTACGATACCTTTTTCAGTTTTGATTGTGAAACCTCTTTGCCACATTAATGAGCGAGACATCAAAGTATTAAATTTTCTGATAGTCAAGATTTGCATCATAGAAGCTACAGATTTAACTGTTCCTCTTCCTGGTACGTTTTGTTTTAGGAAAGCAATTTCCATTCCTTGTGCTGCATAATTCTCAACATCTGAAATCAAATCTCTAGAACTCGTCTTACCCCAAGCTAAATCTACTTCGTTGGCCTTTCCTGTATAGAAAGTTTCAGCTCCCATTGGAGAACCAATTTGGAATTCAAAAGTTTGATAGTTTGAACCTGCTTCTAAATGAGCCAAGGCTAGTTTTTCTCCGTACTCTGCAACTCCATGACCTGAATCAATATAAGTAACATCAGATTTTAAAAGAGATGTGTCATAAGTTTTTTCAGAATCATTAGTTCCTAAAACAACTGTATGCAAGAATCCTCCTGATACTGCCTGAACTGGTTCTGCATCTGAAACAACAATAGTCATACCTTCATCATCGATGGCATTTGCTGTCAAAGTTGTATTTGGAGCGAACTCTTTGTTCAAGATAATCTGGAAAGTTGTTCCATCGATACCTGCCAAAGGTTGGTCAGAAGTATCTCCTGTAGTCTTTGTTCTGTTATCTGTTTCGATAGGTAAGTCATAGTGGAACTTTCCTTCCCATCCGTTTACTTCCAGAATTGCTCCTGAAGATAGTGCGTCTTGGTAGAATGGTACTACTGATACGTCTCCTTGCTCACCAAATTGATTGATAAGTCCTAAGTGATTTTTTAGAGGATCTTCCTCATAAATGTCTTGTAATGTTGAATAGTCTTGATATCCTTGTTGAGATACTAATGACCTGGCTGCGTCTGCCGTTGTAAATGCAACAGCCATATCAGAATTTCTATTCGCTACATGGTTTGTGTAAAAACTCATTTGTCTTTTTTAATTTTAATGTTTATAAGGATTGCTTGGTCTTGAAGAGGGCTTCAAAACCGTCTTCTTTCTTTTCGGGAGTTTTCTCTGCCGTATTTGTCTTAGCTTTAATCTGAAGTATGTTTTTTGCTACTACCGCAGTCGCTTCGTTTTTTACTTTTGTGTATTTTACGCTCTCAAACATTTGCTTATCTGATAATAGCATTACGACTTCTAAAAATCTTTCAGGGTCTTCCTGTCTAATCTTGTAGAAAAGTTTCTCTGCTTCTGATACTCCGTTCTCGTCATATTTTGAAGCTGTTTCTAGAGTCTTTCTTTTATCATGCTCTTTTAGATTGAATACATTGATTTTATCTGAAAGGGTTTTTCTATACTCCTTTCTGTCTTTTTCAATCTGTTCTCTCTGCTGTTTTAATTGTAATTTGGTATTTTCGAGATGAGTATTGTAGTTTGTTTCTATCTCGTGGATGACTTTGTCTGCTTCTTCATCCAAAGTTCCTTCTTTTAAGAACTTAGAAATTTTCAAGTTGATGTAGTCAGCTTCGTATCCTTGGCTCTGCATTTTAAATGCCACCAAATCAATTAAGGATTTTTCATCTCTGTTTTCTTTGATCTGTAGAACAGGATTAATTAGCTGTGATTGGGTTTGGATAAGCTGCGATATATCCCCGCCTTCTTTTGAAATCTCAATAAGCTTTTCAGTGTATTCATTAATACCTTCTTTACTTATATAGTTTTTATCAAACTCAGATTTCTTTCGATCCTCTTGTGCCTCCTTTAACCTAAAGAACAAATCTTTATCTATATCCTCTAGATTCAGAATTTCTACTTCTTCGTCTTCGCCCTCATCATTTTTAATCTGTATTGTACAGTCTATCCAATCCCCTTTTTCGACCAAAGACTTAACGAGTTCAGAATAGTCACTTCCTTTGGGTGCTTGAATCTCCTCCTGTCTTTGTTCTTGTTTTGGTTCTATTTTAGGCTCATCTGCTTTAGGAGTTTCCTCTTCTTTCTTGTCAAATAAGTCTTCAACTGTTTTTATTTCATTTTCAACTTTCGGCTGTTCTACTATTACAGGTTCTTTAACCTCTAAGAATTCAGCTAAACCTCTTGTGTCAAATAATTGCGTTCCTTGTTCCATTTTCTTGAATGCTCTGCAAAGTTAAGTATGTTGTTTTAATTTGCAAAATGTATAAATTGATTAATAATAAGTTAATTTATTTTTTATGTGTTTAAATTACATTAACTGTTTTTGGAGTGAGTGCTATTCTTTCCTTAACAGCTAAGGCTCTTTCTTTTAGGGCGATTTCTCTAGCCTTAAGACCCAATTCTTGCATTTTAGCAGCCTTGTTGTTATCATCGACTATTAATTTTCTATTTACGTCATCATTCTTTATCAAGAGGTTTGCTTTTTGGAAATCGTCTTGTATTGATTGATTATAGGCGTTTTCAATTCTATCATAACCGTCAGTATTCGAAGTTTTATCTGCCGCTCTACCCATTGCATCAATATATTTCTCTTCAATGTCTCCTTGAATCTTCATTGCCGTGATTTCTTTCTCGTGAGCGTAGTCTTTATCTATTGCCTGAGATTGTGCATCTATGTTCTGTTGGTTAAGCTGTTGTTGTCTTTCGAAATCTAATTGTCCTTGTGCCTCTTTTCTTTTCTTCATCTCTTGTGCGGCCGATTTTAGTTCAGCAAGCACAGGATTTGTGAACAAAGTAATCATATCATCCAAATCATTTACTATGGTATTATTATTCATCACCACGTTTCTGATTGTCTCTACAATTTTTCTATCTTTATTATCTGTCTCGGCAACTATTCCTAATTTTCTTAGGGGAAATATTTCACCATCCTCTTTCATAATATCAAGATAGTAAGTGTCTCCATCAGAATTTCTATAGATAGATGATTTTCGGATTCCTTTGTATTCGCAGAATTGTGAGAACGCTAGATGGAAGTTTATTCCCTCTGTCTTTCCGTAATTGAATTTGTCAAAATAGGGTGACATTAAAGCCATTGATCCATTTACTCCCTGCTTTACTCCTTCTGCTGTTGCGTAGGCTTGCGGTGCTCCTAAAATCTCTGCTGAAATACCTAATTTATTAAAAGCTTCCTGTTTATAATTTCTAGCAAAGTTCCATTTAGCGGTTATCATATCTGTGAATGATAAGTCTTGTCTTTGAAATACGTTTGGAGAATTACCTTGTGTGTTCTGACGACTTAAATCCAAGGGCATAAGTTTTGTTGCTCTTGCGGCATCCCACATTCCATTTAAAGCTTCCATAGTGCTCTCTCCTTTATATTCATCAGGAATACCCGTCACATCTAAAGCAAAAATAACTCCTAACTCATCCATTGTAAGTTCGGTAATACCGTTCATTTGGATATTATATCCGATCTGCTCATTTATGATATGAGGAATTACTCCTGTCGATATAAGTCCTGATACAGGCAATAATACATCAAATAAGTTTCCATCTGTACCTTTTATCTGAAAATCTGTTGGTGAAACATCTAGATACAAATCATCTTTAATAGTGAAACCATTTCCTTTAATTCTCACAAATTTCCAAGACTCTGGTTGGGGAAAATAAGTTATTGTATTTATATAGTCTGAAAAATCCTGGCTTTCAAAAGCTTTCTTTATTTCAGATATGCTTTTTGTAGTTAGTTTTTTTATTTCGTTTTTTTCTAGAAACCCTTTTAAAAGTTCCTCATCTACTATGCTCAATTCTACCTGTCCGTACTGATTCTCAAAAATCAAAATGCCCATCTGCTTGTAGCTTCTCCAATACCCTTCATCAACTTGAATAGAGTCTTTTCTGATTTCTATGTCGTGTCTTAGATAACCTTTAGGTCTGTTAGCTGAGTAACCATATTCTTCTCTTGGTACAAAGCTTCTGAACGAGTGCTCTTCTCCTTCTTCATCTACTGTTGTTGTGATTCCTGTAGGCTCTCCTGTGGCATCTTCTAGCTTCTCTAGGAATTTGTGTTCGAAATAATTATGAAAGGGCGTTACTACAGGCTGTGGTATCAAAGCTTTTTTATAATCGGATGTGAAAAATTCTCCTGAGTAGCTTCCGAAGCCGTAATTCTTATAAGTTTTTTCAGAACCCCAATACTCACTTATATCCTTAATCATCTTTGGAGACATTATGTGACCGTAAGTATTTATGATGCTAGAATTAGACATAAATCTTCTTCTACCTATAAATTCTTCTTTCTGTGGTAATTTTGTATCAACTTCCGCCGAGAAATAAGTTTCTTCGGGAGACCATCTCTCTATGTCATAGGTATCGAATTTAACTTTATAGTGTCTGAAATATCTGCCTGATAACAGCATATCCATAAACTGTTCTTTATCAAGTTCTGTGAAGTTGAAATCTTTTTTGTCTGCTGTTAATTTATTCTGCGCCCACTCGACTGCCAAAACTTTAAATCCTTTTGCGACGAATTTCTCAATTTCATCAGGTGTGAGCGATTTTACTTCTTGATCTACGTATTCTTGATACTGTGCTTGCTCTTCTTCTGATTGGAAATCTGATTTGTTTACATCTACTCCTTTTAAAAGAAGCATTCTTTCTAATTCCTCGGCGAATAAAAGCTCAGCATTTTTTCTGATCTGCTCATTTTTGAATCTGAGGAACTCATTTGTAGAATACTCGTCTTCACTTTCAATTCTGTACTTATCATCAAGTTCTTGAAATACTGAAACAAACGCATTTAAAATTATAGCTGTAAAATCATAATGTCTTACCCATTCAGGTGCCCCACTTTTATTGAAATCTTCTTCGCCAAATATATCAAAGTCGTCTTGGAATTCTCTTATGAAATCAGTAGCCATTCCTGTGTACTCTCCATCTTTCATTTTCCTATACTCGGCAAACTTTCTATTTCTTGCAAGCATTCTGTTCCCATAATTACAAATAGAATCCACAGTTGCTTTTTTCCAATCTGTAGTTTTTTTGTTTTTGGGGAGATATTGGATAGGGATTGAGTTTCCTATTCCGCCATCGATTATATTAAAATTGGCTAATTCGCCCTCAAATTTTGACATAGTAGATAAAATATCTGCAAATTTAACTCTTTAATAGGAATCTACCAAAAGTGTAAATTTTCTATTAACTTAACGTCTTGATCGGTAAGTAGGTTTTAGATTTTTTTGGTAGAAAGACTTCGTTCTTTGTATTTCTTTTCTAGCTTCCTCTTTTCTTCCCTTGAACCTATCAAAAGATTTTGAAGGTACCCAATGATGAGCACTTATTAGGTAGTGTATATAAGCATAACCGCCCATTGCTCCTATAATTCTATCGACGTTGGCATTTTCCTGATAAGAAATTATTTCATCTAATAGGTATATATCATCTATAAGTTGAACTCCTTTTACCGTAATTATTTTAGTAACGCTGGGGTCTGTAGAGTCTTGTACTTCTATATCGTACTCTTCATTACAGTAATCTACAAACAAGTCAAATATAGTTCTTTTTGAAGCTCTAGGTGTCCATCCAGTATTACGCTTTAAATTATTAGGCAGATTAAATGTTGCCGTGAAATCTAGACTGCTTGCGAGATATTTATCAGTCAAGTGTCTTATGTCTAAGAAATCTTTAATTTTGTAATCTTCATTTTCCCCGAAACAAGTCCCTTCAAGTTGATATGCTTCCATTAAAAGTAGCCATTTTTCCCAAACCGTTTTATGCTTTGGGGGTCTTATTGCTAAGGAAGCTACGATTTTCTTAGAAAAAGCATCTCCTAATATTTCATTTTTCCAAACATAGAAAGTAGCCACAGAGTCTGTTTCGGAGTCTTCTTGTTTATAATCATCAAAACTTGCAGTATATGTTCCACGTGGAACTCTTTGTTCAGGGGGATTTTCAAATATCATAAAGGGAGCATCCATCACACCTCTATAAGGATACTCTATCAAAGGTCTTTGAGAAAGTTCTATTTGAATCTTTCCATTAGAGTCTTTAAACATTTCTCTTCTTCTGTCCCAAAGTCCCGAATCCCAAAGATACTTTCTATGGGCTTTTGCCTCAGCTACTGGAAATGGATTTTCTTTTCCCGATAGAAATATTTCGGAAGGGTCTATTGGATGATAAGCTAAAAGTTTTACATAAGCTTTTTTATCACCAGCTAAGGAGTCTCTTAAATCATTAATTTTATTTAATGTGTTTTCCCAATCCGTAACTCCAATTTGGAGTTTTGATAAGGTGGGATGCTCTTTAGAATTTAGTCCCAAATATGATGTCATACTTGTAAATATCTTACTTCCGAACCTTGTTGACATTTGACCAGGTAAAAACAAGCCAAAGGGTCTTGGTGTCCAAGTTCTTAGATTTTCAGGAACTCCTCTATTTAAGTCTTCCCAGTCCATAGTTACGACATTATTTTTTTCAGGATCATTTAGCATTTTTATCCCATCTGCCGCTAAATCATCATCTCCTCCTGTCGCACTGATGAGAGGTATGGCTCTCAAAACATCTTCTCCAAACAATGCTGGTTCCAATCCTCTAAGCTGTTCTAGGAAAGGGAATTTAAAAGCCTCATCTAGAATAAACTCATCAGGAGTAAATCCAGCCAAAGATTCTACCTTTTTTTTATTTGTTCCCCCATCTAGGTTTTTTAGATAAACTGTTGCATGCCTTTTTCTTCTATTATCTTTTGTTCTAATGCCATATTCTTCCCCACCTTTATCGTCTACTCCTAAAGGATGAAGTGAAAAAGCGGGTTCACAGTTATCCATATTAACTTTACAGTTATCAACAATCTGACCTAAATCTGTTGAAGATCCTCCTGCTACAAGTATTTGTCTTCTGCCTAAAACTTTTGCCCTCTCTACACGGGATGAATTTAACGTAGTTTTAGCCGCACGCCTAGTAGCCGCAATGAGAGCATAGCCTTGTACTTTTTTTGTTTTTATGAAATAGTTTGAGATAAGCCATTCGTTATCCCTAAGAGGAGGCACTCCGATTAAATCTTGGTTTTCTGTTATACCATTTATTACTTTTTTACCAGGATATTGTGTTCTGAAATGATTTATGTGATAATATATCCACCCATCAAAATAGACCCCATCTATGTCTATACCGTTATCTATTTTTTTAAGTTCATCAGCATAGTATTTTATGGTCTCAACCTCTTGTTCCCAAAAATGCTTTTCTGGATTCCAAATAGGCGCACTTTCATTTAGAATGTGAAGTGTTTTTGGAGCAGGAAGTTTGAAATATTCATCTATTTTTAAAGTTTTCATCTTCTCCTTTACTGCGGGGAAATCTCTCACAACCTCTTTATAGACTGCTAGGGAAGCTTTCTTGTTATCAAAGAACTCAATGTAGTCCGAGCCTTTATCTTCCTCTTCTACAAAGCCATATGAACTCAAAACGCTGTCAACTTTTGAATATTCAGCAAATACTTCTGAATTGAACTTTGCTTCCTTACTTCTGAGATCGTGGATTTTTATATCCGTCTCATCAATTTCTAAGGAATATTTGTCACATCTTTTTAGGTGGATGCTTATTATGTTTGTAGCGAGTTTGAAAAATGCTTTGAACTTGGGATTTTTATAATCCCCTTTTGACTTGTCTATAAAAAACTTAAGTCGGTCTAGTATTTTCTTAACTAGACCGACCTGTACTCTAAATTCGTTGTCCTTGCCATAGAACTCTATTTCATAATCCCAAGATTTTCCTATGGGAATTGCTTTTGACTCATCCCTAAATAAAAGGTGAACATCCTTGCTCCAATCGAAATCATCTAAGTGCTGTTTCCATTTCTTGAATCTTGGGCTGTTTCTTTTTATGAACTCATCAATGGCATCATTTTGATTATTTTCCAAGGGTTAAAACGTTTTGCATTGTTTGGTAGAAATGCTCTTTTGCAATTTCATGGATTTCTTCATTTATCTTTAAAAGCTTTCCGTCTGTAACAATATAGTATAATTTCCTTGTTCCTAACTTTTCCATATCCTCTCTTACTTCTTTCGGGAACTGTGATTTATCTGTGAACAAGCTGTAAAGCAAAACCAAATCGTTTGACAAATTTGTATGGTCTGACAGATGTTTTCCTGGCTCTCCTTGAAGTTCGAAGAGTTCTTCCATCTGTTCTTTTGTAGTGATGTTTACTACTCTTTTAGAGAAGTCTTTCTGTTTTTCTTTTAACTGTTCTTGGTTTGACTCGATGTAGTTTGTGTAGGCTTTCCAAGACTTGTACTTTTCTTCAAATTTATTTTTTAACTGCTCTTCCATTTTTATGCTCCTTGAAATTTACTTGCTCTCCATTGTTCCCATTCTTCATCTGTACATTGTTCATCTTCCAAATCTCCATATTTTAGAAATTTTTCCGCCGAAGCATAAAGTCTTTCATCATTCATATCAAAAAAATGACTTCCTTTGAAATTACTTTTGTGCAAGATTGAATAGAATACGTGAGCTGTCGGTACTTCGGGATACTTTGTAAATATATCTCCTAGAACTGTATGCAGGTTTCCTTTGAAATTTGTTTCTTCCATTATTTTTTTATTTTATTATACAGACCTTTTATCTCCGCAAGTAATCTTTCTTCTTGTTCTAATTTTGCTTTATACATGAAAGTGCTCTCAAACTCTTCAGCTAATCCTTTATCCGAAGTTTTAAAATGATATCCAGACCCTATATTATGACTCCCATCTTTGTTAATTATACCCTCAACCTTGTCATTTTTAATGTAGACTTTGGCTAACAATCTCATACTGTCCCCATAAAGAAAAACTTCGTTTTGGTAAACGCCTATATTTTCACAAGTTGAAGCCATTATTAAAAAGGTCTTTGCCAATAACAAATTCTTTTCCTGTTCTAGATTGTATATTTTAGTTGTAATATTATCTTTTTCAGATATATTTAAAAATTCATCTAATTTTGTTTTGTCCTCAACTATCATATCTAATCTCTTGGCATCTTGATATAATTCTTCAATATCTTCAGTTGTAATTTGTCCCATTATAAAATTGTTCCTCTTAGTGTTATTTCTGCTATTACTTTTTTATCCGCGACTACCTTCAAAACTTTTGAAAAAGCATTCAGCCTTTTTGAATCATACTCCAAAGTAACATCATATCCGTAATCTGTCTTGTTCTTTGTTATCTTTGTGCAAGGACAGGTAGCTACTATGCTGATTATTTCTTTAGTTTCTATTTTCAGGTCGGTTTTTAAATCACTGTTCCTTTGCCTATAACCATAATTTAAAATATGGTTTTTACCGTCTTTTGTAAATTCGGCTATTTCTTTGTTTGTTAATTCTATAATCATATTAAAAATTTACAGTTCCTATACTCGGATGATACGTTTTCTTAATATTTAAAAAATCTATATTTCTGCCTCCTACGTGATTAAAAGTCTTTTTGTACTCTGAAGTAAAATAGTCACTTAATTCATTTTTAGAATCTTGTATAACATCCCATTCTCTTTCCATTGGATTAAAAATGTCTATGTTATTTAAGTCTAATTTAACATCTTCCCCTGTTTTTACGTCTTTGAGTCTTACCATTGTTTCCATTTGTTTTCGGGGCAATTTTCCCATTCTCCTTCTCTTGCTTTGTAATATATCGAGCAAGAATCACAAGCTGTGCAATTGCCAAATTTGTCTTTGTGTTTTTGTCCTGTAATCAGAGAATAGAAGTTTGAAAGTCTTATTAAAAATTTCTTGCTTTTTGGTATTTCACTTTCTTTCATGTTCAAGCTGTTCTTGGGGCAGTTGAGGCATTCTTCTATTCTCTCTGAGATTTTCCTGTTACTCTTTTGTTTTCTTATTCTTGAAAGGAGGATTCTTAAAAAAGTTTTCCACATCTTCTACTATTTCTTCTATGTTATTTTCTCGGTACTTTGAATTCATCAGGTAGCTCTCGTCATACTTTCTTGGCTTATCACAATATAAACTGTTCATTAGGTATTGAAGCTGTTCTCCCTCGTATTCTTTTGTTTCGGCTTTTAAATATAAATCAGAGAATATTTCTAACCTGTTCCCTATTTTTATCTTGGTATGAGTCTTGCCAGACTGTTTTATGAATTCTTTCAAAACCCGCCACACTTCTCTCACCGCCCTTTCATCCTTTTTATTACCTCTTTGAAGGTAATTTTGGATAATCATCTCTTCTGTTATAAGAGGGTCTTTTACCTTAAACATTTTCGTCTATGAAATTTATAAGCAGTACTTTTCTTTGAGAGTCTGTTTCGTAAAACTGCTTTAATTTTAAAAGCTCAGGATTTAAAGTTTTGTTTATCTGCTTATTTGGATCGGGCATCAGAAAACCTTTCTTCTGTAAGTTACAATTCAAAGTGTTTACGCTTGTTATAGTGGTCTTCAAAGACTTAACTATGTGTTTTTTAGTCTCTGATGAATACCCTCTGAGAAGGTACTCCCTTAAAATCTCACATTCTGTCTTAGATAATATGTAGTTTTTTTGGCACCTTGAAAACATATAAATCAAGCAGTCCATGAATCTGTAATTATTGGAGTACTCGAAATCCAATTTTAATGCTACGGGACTACTCATTCTCCTCCACCCTTCCTACGACTTCCAAATCAGAGTTTCTTATCCAAAGGCCGTCGATATCTTTAAATTTTATTTTAGGATGCTCGTTCTTAGAAAAAATTAAGACATTATCCCCTTTCTTATAGAAGGAATCCTCTCCTGCAAATAAAACTTGCACTGTGGAAGATGTCCCCCCCAAAGGTTCTGAGCTTATGTTTGATACGATTAATTTTTTTCCAGGGAATGTCAAGTTCATATTTATGTGTTTCTATTATTGAATTTATTGATTGCAAAAAATCTTTTCTTCTTTGAATGAATGCGGGTTTTTGACCGAAGGGGAAATCATCAAATTTTATGTATCCGATTGATAAGTCTTTGTAAGTGATTATCACAAGTCCTAAATCTTCAACTAATTTTTTAGGTATGAAAACTCCATAATCTCCTTTTAGATAGTATCTCATACCTAAATTCTTCTTGTCTAAAAGAAAGTCTTGGCTTAATAATTCCGCTTCTATCAAAAGAATGAACCTCGTATAATATTTTTGCTTTACATTGTATTTACGCTTCACTTTACAAAGATATTAATATATAATTTAACAAACAAGAAGTTTAACTAAAGTTTAACAGCGATAAATATTCTATTTACTGATTTGCTTAAAAGAATTAAATTTATTATCTTTGTCGGGAGAAAAAAGAAATAAAATGCAAAAAGACAAACTCGGATTCTTCGAGTATAAAGAAGTAATCTACGGTTTCTTAAATGAACTTATAATAAATTCCTTTGAAGAAGAAAAAAGAGAAGAAATCCTTTATTCGCTTTGGAGCAGTTATTATAGCAGCGAAGTTCGGGAAATATCAATAAAAAGAGATGCTCAGGTCTTAGAAACGGCTTTATTTTTCTTAGTGAAAGGTTAAACTGTTTGGAAATTATCTTTTAAATCAGTACTTTTGTACGTCAATTAGTAAAATCAGTTGTTGCTTATATTCTGGGAGGTTTATAGGAAAGTAACTTTAAAATAAATGATTGCCCTGCGTGATTAAGTCAACCTCCCATTTAGACTTGATTATTGTGGGGTTTTTCTATTTTATATATGCTTAAAGAAAAAGATAATTTTTTTGTAAACACTTACAGAAATACAAAATCACCAACTGTATTAAATACAATTTCTATTTATGAATGGTTTGAAAAGATCAAATCTTCGGAGTATTGTGATTTGATTACTTCTGCTAGGGAGGATGAAAATATCTATGACATTACGAAACTTACCAAAATACCGTGCATAACTGTAAACTACTTATTTGACAAGTACAAGGAAAATAAAAATATAATTGAGGGGACTGGCTTAATGTATATAGATATCGACGCGCCTGACTTTGACGTGACCATGTTGGAATTAAGCTCTGTGTTTGCTTTGTACAAATCTTTTGGGGGCAAAGGCTACTCAATCATAGTTAAAGTAGATGGCTTGACAGACTCAAATTTCAAAGAGACTTATTCCTATATTTGTTACGAGTTGGGTATCTCAGAGTATGTTGATAATTCTGCAATAAAGATGACGCAGTTTAATGTATTATCATATGATAAAGATATATTAGTTAATCCTTTATCAAAGATATTTAAGAGTATTAATACCACCCCCCAATCTGAACTAAGAAGAAGAGAGAAGAAAGCATATAGCACAGAAGGGGGGGTGTTTGATGGAAATATACGTTTTAATAATAAAAATGATTATTTGAAAGATGATACTACTTATGTCATAAATACTGACGGTATGCTATTCATAGAATGCAAACCTTTGTTTAAAAGGGTGGACACTAATAGGAATAATATCCTTCTCGCATACTGTACCAACCTTGTTATTTTAAATCCCCACATCTCTTTCAAGAGAGCTGAGTCAATAATGTCAAGTATAAATTCTCATAACTTTAATAATCCTGTCGATAAAGATTGGATAAAAAGAATAGTTATTTCAGTATTTAAATATAAAGAGCAAGGGACTTTAGAACCCATATTTTCAAAGAAAAAAAGAATTGGCCTTTTTGGGAAAGAATGTGGTTTAGATAAATTGGAAATACTCTCAATAATGAGAGGAGTAATGTCCGAGAAAAGAAAAAAAGAGAGTATTCAAAAGCTTTATCAGATACTTGAAAATTGGGACTATTCATTTTTCGGAAATGTGTCACAAAAGAAAATATATACTAATTTTCCCATATCAAAAAAGACAGTAGAAAAATATTATAAAATAGTTAAAGAACTCTTAAATGACTTTGATAATACATTATAAATTAGTATTTTTGATAAAATTTACATAGATGAAACTTAAAGAAATATATTACACAATAAACGCCCCCGAAAAGATTGAATATGGAGTTAGGCTTGGTGAAAATAAGGGTAATTCTACAATAACGGAGATATTTATAAACACGGAGTCAAGCGAAGAAATTATAAACAGCATGCGTTTTTTTGGAATATCTGAAAGAAAAGATCTAGTAAAGATACTAAAGAAATTAGCGAAAGATATTGAAAATGAGTTATAAACTAAGACCAAGACAAGAAATAGCCGTTAAAAATATGGTTGATTTCGTAAATAATAAAAAGAAAGACAAGGGAATATTCATATATCCTACTAGCTTTGGAAAATCGCTTGTCATCTCCAATGTAGCTTCTAAATTTCCTGATAAGTACTTTATAAATGTAACTAATTCAAAAGAGCTGGTTTCTCAAAATTATGAAAAGTATATTTCTTATGGTTTTGAAGCTGATTTGTGTTCCGCCTCCCTTAAGTCAAACTCTGTCGGGAAAGTTACCTTCGCCACAATAGGAACTTTAGTTCAACACTTAAATTTTTTTAAAGATAAGGATGTAATTATACTCGATGATGAGTGCCATTCGGGTTCGAAAGTTGGCAGTCAGCTAGGAGAATTTATCAAAAAGATTCCAAAGTGTAAGCTTATAGGAACCACAGCTAGTCCTTTTAGGCTATCAGGTGGAATGGATGGAACAACTCTGAAAATGATGAACAGAGATAGAGAATGTATCTATAAATCAATAGAAGACGTTGTACAGATAAAGGAAGTAATAGATGAAGGGTATTGGTCTAAGTTAATATACCAACAGAAAGTAGTAGATGAGAGCTCATTGGAGTTAAACGGTTCGGGTACCGATTTTACGGTCGAATCTCTAAAAGCTTTTGGAGAAAATAATAACATTGTTGATAGATGCATCGAAGAAGCTAAAATACTAATAGCACAAGGCAGAAAATCTATCCTAATCTCCGTACCTTTTATCGAAGATGCTAGAAGAATAGAGTCAAAACTTGAAAGTTGTAAATCAGTTTATAGCGGAATGAAGGCTTCTGAAAGAGATTCAATAATTTCTGATTTCAAAGCTTTAAAAATAACAGTTGTAGCTCAAGTTTCACTCTTATCTATCGGATTTGACCATCCAGAAATGGACGGATTGATTATGGCAAAACCTTCAAATAGTTTAACCTTTGTTTATCAATTAATTGGCAGGTTAGTTAGGATACACCCTGATAAAAAAGATGCTATAATTGTTGACTTAAGTGGAAACATAAGTAAATTTGGAAAGGTAGAAGATATAACTATTGAGACAAACGATTACACAAGTGGTTGGGCAGTATTCTCAAAAGATGATTTACTTACGGGATATCCGCTAAATACAACTCGTAGACCTAATAGAAAGTCATTGCAAGCGAAGTTACAGAGAAAGCAAAAGGGGCTAAATAATCCCGACCCTAAATTTTATTTTGGTAAATATAAAGATAAGTTAGTGTCTGAAGTCTACAAGGAAAATAAATCTTACCTTACTTGGCTACTAGACCAAAAAGACTTTAAGTGGTATGGTGAAGTAGGAACAAATCTTAAAAAGGCTATCAGAATTGTTTTAGGACTAGAAGTGCTTGTAGAATCTGCGCCAAAAGAGAAAGTAAACACAAAACAATTATTAGAAGATTACACAAACAGTATAAGAACCTTACAAGACTTAAAAGATATTTGGTAAATAAAAGTTAAAATCTTAGCTAATCTAAGTTTATTTAATTACTTTTACCATACAATAATAAACAGAAAATGGAAGAAGTAGAAGACCAAAGAATTATGGAATTAATAGCTCCATTCTTTCTTGAAAATGAGTTTTACGCGCATAAAAATAAATTCAAAAACAATCATTGCACAGTAACAGTAGATTTAGAAGAAGAATACTACATAATCGAATGGAAAAACAATTGGATGTCAACTGAAAGCTTGAATTTAATGTATTTAGTTGGAACTCTAGTGTGTAATAATTTAATAAAACGAGATTTTAAATGGAAGACAAAATAAAAGAATTAATTGAAATAAGAAAGCTGACTAAATTAGAAATATTTACTGAAATACAAGAGCTTAATAAAGTTCAATTAACAGAAATGTCTGATAATGATTTTAATATTTCTTTGGCGGTTTTAGAAAAAGAATATGAGATTTTTACTTTAGTAATTCAAGATTTAGAGGAACTCCTGTGATTAGAAAATATAGTAAAAAATTAGACTACCAAACAGAAGATTTAGAAAGTCTAACTATAAGCGATTTAAAAAAATTGGCAGATTATTGGCTTAGACAGTATTTGTTAGAGAATACAGAAAATAAAAACGGTTACTATTTGTGCCCTTTAACAAATAAAAGATTACCTGAAAATAAATTACACGTAAGTCACTACATAGACCGAAACTGCTATACTTTAAGATGGGATTTAAGAAACTGTCATTTAATATCTTCAAACTCAAACACTTTCGACGCACAAGTTCAAATAGAAGGTTACAAATCATTACATCATAAAATGTATGAGGAGTTTATAGGAGAAGATTTAGTTAAGCAATTGACACAAGAGTCCAAAGAACAGAAGTTACTGTATCAAAGTGACTATATAGAAATAATTAAAAGATTAAGAAATGAGTGAACAACATCCTTTTTATAAACTTTCCGAGCTTATAGACAAATTCAATAATGAGAGGAATCAATTAGACCTAAGAGAACTTCAAGACCTTAGAGAATCCATTGCATTATCATTATTTTATTTAAGCGACAGCGTTTCACAGACAATAGCAAATGCAGAATCGAATGACTACGCTAGAAAACGTTTTTATGCGGAGAAAGAAGAGTTTTACAGAAATAGTGTTGATGAAAGAACAAATAAACACCATAATGTAGCAGATTCAGAAAGGCTTGCCAGATTAGATGCCAAAGAAGTAGATGAAGCTTGTTCATTTGCTTTCAAACAAAAAGAGAGGGCAAGGTTAGTAGTTTTAGCAACACAACAAATTTTAAATTCAATATCGGGCAGAATATCCCAATTAACTAAATAATGGCAAATAAAAAATCAAATAATTTAGATCAAGCGTTTGAAAAAGTAGAGTTTCTTTATAGTAAGGGAGCTATTGTTAACCTAGCAAAAAATCCAAGATACCCTGACAAAGTTGTTACAAAAAGACCAAGTATCGATTGGGTTACTGACGGCGGCTTCCCCCGCGGTAGATTGATTCTTTTGGCAGGAGAGCCAAGTGCAGGAAAATCTTCTCTTACAATTCAAATAGCAGAAGAAATTGGTAAGAAGATTCTTTACGCAGATACGGAAGCGACACTCACAACAGATTATCTACTTCAATTGGGAGCAACACCTGAAAAGTTTGACCACTTTATTCCTGAAACAACAGAATTAATGTGTGATATTATCAGACAGCAAATCCCAAACTATGATGTAGTAATCGTTGATAGTATTAATAACAGCGCATCAGGAGAGCAGTTAAATAAGACCGCAGGTGAAAAAACAATGGCAAACCGAGCCAATGTTATGTCGAGTCAATTACCTATATTGATAGGATTAGCAAATCAATATAATACAACTTTGATTATACTATCTCAAATCAGGGATAATATGGATAAAGCTAATAAGTACAGCCCCGACACAGTAATTCCAGGAGGAAAAAGCTTGCATCACAACAGCTCATTGACTTTAGAACTTTTCAAATCATCTAAAAAAGAAAAAGAAGAGAAAGGAACTTTAGGAAATAAGGATAAAATTGTTGAGGGAAATATGGTACGTATTAAGTGTACCAAGAATAAAGTAGGTAAAGTAAATAGAGAAGTTTCAGTAGAGTTTACTTATGGTTTAGGTTATACTATTGAAGCTGATGTAGCTTCTTCTGCAAAAAGATTAGGTATTTTAGAAATGAAAGGCAGTTGGGTAACTTACAAGGGAAGTACTTTGGTTCAAGGTATTGATAATTTAGTACCAATGCTTTTTGATAATCCTGAACTTTTAGAAGAATTAATTTTGGCGATAAAAGAAAAACAATCAACAGTAATTGAAGAATAATAATGCTACTAAACAACACAATTACAATAGAAGTAACAAATGACGGTGAAAATAATAAAGTAGCTCTTAATTCAACAGGAGCTACTTATTTAATGGAAGTAATAACTTCTTTAGAACTCGCCAAGAAAAGTTTAATGTTGGTTATTGAACAAAGAGTTAAAGAAGATAATCCCAAAGGAGATTTTAAAGAGTGGTTGAATAATTTAAAAATAGAGGATTTAGATGCGTAATTTTATTTTAGACTTTTTCTCCCCGCCAAGCATAGAAGAACAAAAAGAAAGGTACATTAAAAAATATGGCTACCCAAAGAGGACAGTAATATTTGTATCTGATAATGGAGCTTTTGGTTCTTTAATGGGCTCCGAGGATTTAAAAGAATTTCTAGAAAAATAGAAAAAGTCTGATTTCTATAAACTAATGGAAAAAGACTTGAAAGAAGAAGGAAGTTTTAAACCAAGTGATTATTTTTCGGGAGTAGAGTAGTACAATTTAAAAATACAATATGCTAGCACAAATAAAAAATTTTTGGACTTTATATAAATGGCACAAAGATGTAAGTAAAATAAAGAACAAATCTAATTTCTTAAATAGGTACAGACATTTCACACCCAAGAGAAAAGGATGTAGTACAAGAAACCTAATAGCTTCAATCTTGAAACAGATAAGAGATTATAAAGTTATAGATTACTCCCAAGCCAAAGAAATATATGACGAGTATTGGATTTTAGAAAATCACATACCTAGCTTTGAATACCTCAGAGAAAAAGTAAAAGAAGGAGAAGTTTGGGTTACTCTGTTTAGAAATGAATATCCAGTGAAAGGTAGTAGGTTTTGTGAGTATTTTATAAACTCATCAGGAGGATTAAAAACTTTTAAACTATCAAGCGAAGAGAAATCTTATGGCTTTGTTTCCGATCCATTTGTAAATGAGTTTGGAAATTCTATATCAGAAGAAAATTTGACTCAGTTTAAATTTGCCACAAAAGAAGAAATTCAAAAAGAAAAATCGCGCCAAAAGAAAATTTCAGATATAGAAAAATTAATAAAAATAAAACAGAAAGAATTAAGTGTTTTACATAGCCAAAAAAATGAGATATAAATGAAATACATAGCAATAACAGAAGTGTTAGATAGAGAGGTTTATATTGAACCAAAAAAACTTAACGTAGAGGAATTTAAAAAAGAATTAAGTAAGCTAAAGTTTATGCCTATAGACCTTGATAAACAAAGAAACAGCTTAAAACAGTTTATTACTCTTGAATTATCACAAGAAACATTTGATTTTATAAATTCTGTTGCTAATACAAGTATACCATTATTCGGTGAAAAAGAATATAAAATAAATGATTTAATTTTTAAAATATACCCAAAAGAAGAATATGAAACAATGTTTGGAACTCCTTGAATACGGCTTAGAAGTTTTTAATGGGGAATCAGAAAAATTTAAAAGGTGGCTGAAAAAAGAAAATAAATATCTAAAAGCAAAACCTTCAGACCTAATTAAAACCCAAGAAGGGATAGAAACAGTTAGAAAAGAACTAAACAGAATTGAATATGGAAACTTTACTTAAGCTATGGCTATAAAAAAACAAACTTTTCCTGATTGGACTTACTTAGGGGAGTCAATTACAAAAATAGAGGATTTTCCAGAAGGTACAATCGGATTCGTTTACAAATTGACTTTATCTGATGGAAGTTATTATGTGGGCTGTAAACAAATAATCTCAATTCGAGGTGCACAGAGTAATTGGAAAGTGTATAGTGGGTCAAGTAAGACTTTATCAGAAGAGCTGAAGTCTAATAAGGTAACAGTGATTTTAAGAGAGATTTTGGACTTTGCAATTTCAAAACAACAGCTTTTGTACCTTGAAACTTCAAACATTTTGTGCAACCACGTTTTAGAAGATAAAAATTCAAGAAATGCTTGGATATCAGCTAAAATATATAAATCAAATTTGATAGATCCTAAGCCAATGAAAATCACGCAAAAACGTAAAAAGAAGAAATGAATTGGACAGAAGAAAAGTCACCTAAAGAAGGTGAGAGTTATTACAACCACTGTGATTTAGAAACTCCTCTAGGTAAATTTAGAATTGAGTGGAAAGGTTATAAGGAAAATCCTAGCTACGATGTTCAATTGGAGGGCAATTACATTTTAACAGAATATGATTTAAATTCGGCGAAAGAAGAAGTTAAAAAATACCTTGAAGACAAACAAGAACAATTGAATAAATTTCTGTTAAAACAGTAGGAAATACCAAATAAAATAACTAATTTAGAAGTCTAATAATAATCAATTAAATGAAGGAAACTAACAGAGTTAGAAAGAGTGAAATTAAGTATAACATTCAATTAACAGAGGAACAGAAGCTTGTAAAAGAGGGAGTTTATGAAAAGGATGTGACAATAATTTTAGGAGAATTCGGATCAGGTAAAACGGCTTGTGCTGTTCTTTGCGCTTTAGACTTACTTTTCAAAAAACATATAGACACTATTTATATTACGCGGCCAATCGATTTTGATGCTACAGGATATTTAAAAGGATCAATAGATGAAAAACTTATGTTCCACGTCTTCCCTATAAAACAAAATATGTACTCGGCTTATAATAAGGCTAAAATAGATGAACTCTTTAAAGAAGGTGCTATCCAAGTTGTCCCAATTGACTATATGAAGGGCATGACATTCGCAAATAGTTGCACTCTGGTTGATGAATTTGAAGACATTGATTATCAGGACTTTAAGCTGATTTTAACCCGATTGGGGAAAGGTTCTAAATTAATCTTTACTGGCTCGGAACAGCAGATTGATATTAAAAGTAGCTGTATTCCAAAAATTAAATGTCTTGAAAAATTAGATGTTGTTAATTTCCACACTTTAAAAAGCCAGCACAGAAATGATGACATTACAAAAATTTTAGATTTCGTAGAGAAAAATGGAAATAAATAAACAAAATATAATCCAATTCTTATCTGAATTAAAAGTCTCTTACCACCTCAATGAAATGATTTATACGCAAGGAAGTTGTTTCAGACTATATTCTATTTTAGTTTGTCTTTTGCCTGAAATCAATCCTTGGTATTCTCAAATAGACGGGCATTGGATTATTGAATTTGAAGATAGTTTCTATGATATTAATGGAGAGATTTCAAAGAACTATGTTTTAGATAAGCAGTATGAACTTATTACTGATTCTTTAACTCTTTCTTCCGCGAAAATTCCAACTTATGAAAGACAATGCAGTTCTTATTCAAAATACTGTTAATTTTCAGTTAATCAATTTGGTATATTAGAATAATGGTCGTATATTTGCATACGAAACTCCACTGAAGATAAGCAGTAAATAATAAAGTAGGGAGATTTAGGTGAAATAAACTAAATTGGTTATGCGAAATTGAATTTAGACCAATGCTAAGATTGGGTTGTTTATTGTAAGCTACATTAAACTATTTAAGGATATTATAAAACCTTTTGAGACGAAAACCAAGTCAAATTATAAAGATAGTGATAATATTTCGAATATAGTGTTATAGTCCACTTAGAAATGGATGGAGTTTTTTAATCGGCTTAATCAGCATCCTTATACGTGTGAGACCGAGCGTTAAACGGGAGCTTTTATTTATATGTGGATTGTAGCTGAATGGTAAAGCACCTGATTGTGGTTCAGGCGATTGAGGGTTCGACTCCCTCCTTTCCAACCAAAATCCTCAGACGTGAGGAACGTAGACAGAGATTACAGCTTAGAATAAACTTCGGTTTTTCTTTTTATAGTGTCGTGGAGACTCTTTAGCATCGTAATGGCTAACACATTTTTTGATTCTTTTTGGCGGAGGTGAAATAAAAAGGATTATTTTAAACTAAAAACAAGAAAAATGACTACAGAACAAAAATTAGATTTATTGAGAATTGCATCAAACTTAAATGGTACACATAGCCTAGAAGATGCAATAAAAAACTATAATGAATTACTTCAAACTATTCAATAATGCTAAACAAACCAACTCAAACAAGAAGATTTTTAGGTAAGACTGAAAACTTCAATTCAAAGCAAGACCAAGCTTTCCATCAAAGAATGCTGAAAGCCTATTTACAAGGTGCGCAAACTTTTAAATTTTGGGGAGAACAATATCAGGTAAATCAAAAATTAATTCAAATTTAATGAAAGTGACGGAAACACACGAGTTTAATAACTCTGACCACGGCGAAGTTTCACAAGTAACTGTGGAAGTAATTACCAATGACGGTAAAGATTCAGTTTCAATTGGAGAAGGGGAACCTGAAGATATGACTCTATTTAGAGATTTATCGGATGCTTATTTTATTTCTAATTTGATTCAGTTAGCTTATCAGGCGGGAAAAAATGGTGAAGAGTTTGAATATGAATTAATTGAAGAAAAAGAAGACTAAATGATTGTACAGAAAGATGGAGAACAGTTTACAGTGAATACTACTAGCAAATCGATTGATGTTATTCTTTATTTCCCGAAATTAAATGCTGAAGAAAATAAGGATGTAGAAAGCAAAGGTTCAATGACGGATAAAGGTAAAGAATTAATTGACCAAGCCAGAGAAGTACAGCTTAAAAAAGAAAATAATTCCGCAGAACAGTTGGATAAAGTTTTATCGAATTACAATTCAACTAGGCATAAGAGTAGACAAGGCTACCCTTTAAATATTTTAGATGAATGTGCTCTTTTTCCTTTCAGGAGTACAGCTACTTTAAATACAGCTTGGGAGAAAGTTTCTGATTTCAGGGAAGACAGATTATCTAATGGAATCCAAGAAAGGCAAAAAGGATTAGCCGAACAGAAAGTTTTTAAAGAGTGGGAGTCGGAGAAGCAATTAGCGGACTATATAAAAACTCTTGATGAGGTATCAGAAAGACTTTCGGGATATAAAGAAACAGCTAATAAATCGGACTACTCTGAAATTAATTTGGGTATTTTAGATTTAATGGCTGATAGATTTTCGGCAAATAAAGGAAAGTACGAACACGGTAACAGTAAAAAACCTTTAGATAAACAGCAGATTTTGTGGGCATTATTCAGACACGTTAAGAAAATGGTTCAACCTATTGAAGGAGATGAAGAAAATTTTAGAGACCATTTAGCAGCGTGCCTAACAAATTGTTCAATCTTGCTAGACCAACTAGAAATTAAAAAGTAAATGAAGTTATTATTTTTAACCGCAGTAACAGCCATACCAACAGAAGAAGGTCAAAAAAAAATTCAAAAAGCTGTCAAGAAAAATAGAAAATCTGATGGGGATGAAGATTTTGCAAAGCCTGGAACGTCTGCTTGGTTTAAGTCGATGAACATCACACCCCCTTCTGATCTAGAGGAAGATATTGAAGAAGAAATAGACGAAAATGGTTATATGTTGCTCCCAGAAGATGAGGTAGAATACGAATTTAATGATTTAGTCATAGATTTAGAAGAATTTCAGTCTTGTGTAGAAACTTCAATGATTTCAAGTATTCTGACAACAAAATCGGGTGATATTTACGAAATTGAAGAAACTCCTGAGCATATTTACTTCCTGATTCACATGATGTCAAGACCTTGGTATGAAAAATTAATAGATTGGATAAAAGAAATAAAATGGAAGAAAAGTTCAAAAGATTCTTAGAATTATCTCTAAAGTTTACAAAAAATAAAAGAGAAGTTTTGGGGGATTATCCTCAAAGTAATAATGGATTACTGTTTTCAAATCCATCTATTGGCTTCGCAGTCTTGAATGACACACAATCGTATAAAGTGGCAGAAAAATCAACAGCAGATTTAATCAGAGAAGAAGCTGAAAAGAAAGCAGTTCTAGCTGATGAATTTGAAGAATACTTAGAATTACAAAAGAATTTGGGAGAATACTTCCGCATAACAGAAAAATTAAATAACTAAATTAAATAAGGAAAGCAAGATGGCAAACATTTACGTCCAAGTGGACTATTCAACAGGAGCTGTATACCAATACAGTAAGGATCAACAAGAAAATTATGAAAAGCACACAAATTCAAAAGGTGTTGATTCATGGAGAAAGATTTACAACAAGGGGTTGTACGGGAAACTAGAATCAGTTTCTTTGAGAGACAGTAATTTTGGAAAAGAGATTTCCGTAGCCGTAAAGGATAAAAATGGAGATAATGTATTCCTAAATATGCCTTTGTTTGATGCTAAAAAGAATTTAGCTTCTTATGCTGAATCTTTTATTACAGTTCTACCAAACTTAAAAGTAGGTCAGGAATACAGATTTTATCCTTACAATATTAAGGAAGAAGGTCAGAAGTATTCTAAAGTAGGAGTATCTGTTGTTCCCGCAAACATTAAAGAAGAAGCAGTTGATAAGGACAACGCACCTAAAAAGTTAACTTACACTTACACAAAAGATGGAGTAGAAGTTAAAGGAGATATCCCCGCAACTCAATGGGAAGAGGACTACACGGGAGCAAGAACTATGAATGCAACTGCTAAAAATAAATATCTTTATGATGTTCTTTTAGCAAACGTTTCCGAATCTAAACAGCAAGAACAACCCGCACCAAAAGTAGAAACTAAAAAACAAGAGCCAGCAGATAGTAGCCAACTGCCTTTTTAATATGGAAGAGAAAATTAATTTAATGGAGTATACTTACTCCCCCGATCAAGTGGTTACTATTGACGTTAAAGGGTATCAAATTTATAATCTAATTGAATTATTGAATTTAGTTGTTGCCGATAACAGAGTAGATGATGTGTTTTTAGATGTCTACCCGCAATTAGTAAATCCTAATTTCACAGAGGATAAGAATCTAGATACGGTTGACATTGAATGGGCGGGATATCCAAATGCGAATTCATTTTTCAGTCAAAGACCTGTATCAGGAATGACTACTCTGGGTGCCCACGCACTAGATTTGGTTAATGTATTTAAAAACGTACACAAAGCTTTAGTAGAAGACGGAACAGCTAAAAAACAAACGGAGGACTTATAAGAATGGCAACATTAGTAGGAGATAAAAAAGATTTATTAGAAGGTTTTAACACAGTTTGCAACGCCGTAAAAAGGACTTTAGGGGCAGAGGGAAAACTCGCTGTTTTAGAGAATACCCAAATGGGAGTACCTAAAGTTACCAAAGACGGTGTTTCTGTTGCCCGACATATCCTAGAGAATGACCCTGTGAAATATCAGGGCGTTCTTTTGGCTAAACAGGCGGCCGTTAAAACTTTGACAGAGATTGGAGATAATACTACAACAACTCTAGTCCTAGCTCAATCCCTAGTAGAAGAAATTGGAGAAAACTTCAACAAGAAAATGGAGTTTGGTATGGAAGAGGCGCATAAAGACGCTCAAAGATACCTCAATAAATTCGCCAAGAAAACTACAAAGAAAACAGTAAGGGACATAGCAACAGTTTCAGCCAATAACGATAAAAACATTGGGGATATCATCGCAAGAGCCTATGAAGAGTCTAATAATGGAGAAGGAATTATAGATTCAATACAGTCCCTAAAGGAAAAATCAGTTTCTTTAAGAGTTTCCACGGGAATGAAATTAGATAGAGGATGGTTCACGCCAAGCCTTATCAATAATGAAGCCAAAGGAGTATTTGAAGCCGATAATTGCAACGTCTTGGTATTTGAAGGCTATGAAGTGCATGATTCAGAAGAAGTAAAATCCTATATCAATTCAAAGAAGAATAAGGGAGAGGCAGTTTTATTAGTTGTTGAACGTTTAGGCGATCCCACTTTCGCAACTGAGAAATTAGCTAAAGTAGTCACTTCAGGAGCAAACGTAATGCTTATTGAAGCTCCCATGTACAGAGATGATGACAGCAGGATGCAGACAATGAGGGATATCGCTTTATATACGGACGGAAAAGTTTACAGACAAGGACAGCAAGAACCTTTGGAAGCAGGGTTTGCAGAAAAAGTCACGGTAAATTTGAACTCAACCAATATCACTAATCCTAGAAATCAAGAAGTTGAATTAAAGCTTCAAGAACTTAGGAATTTGCAGAGCCAGGATGCTGAAATTGATACAGACTTTTTAAATCACCGCATAAAAACTCTAGAAGGCAAGTCCGTTACAGTTGTTGTAGGAGGAGATATTGAAGTTGGAGCATCAGAAGTCTTTGACAGGGTAGATGATGCCATTAAAGCGGTAAAATCAGTCTTATTGGAAGGGTCTTTAGCAGGAGGAGGTTCAGCTTTGGCACATATTTCTAACCTAATGAACAAAACCTTTGAAAATTCAGATATGCAATATGGTTATGATGCTTTCAAGAGAGCTTTACTATCACCTCTAAAGCAGATTTGCCAAAATGCAAGAAGAAGTCCCGAAGAACACCTTAAAAAAGCATTTGAAATTTATGGATGGGGTTATAACGGCTCAACAGATGAAACTTCAAATCTTTTGAAAGACTCTATCATCGATTCTAAGAAAGGTATTTCAGTCGCGTTGAAGAATGCAAAAGCAACAGCAATTTTATTATTAAACATAGATGTAATCAGTATAATTTCTCCTAGAGAATAATTAAAATAAAAATGGAGCAGTATAAAACAGCAGAAGGAATTTCTTCAAAACAACCAGACTTAGATAATTTTTTACAACAGTTGGATTATAAACTTCAAAGGTTGGTCGAAGTCAAAGAAAGACTACAGTCAAAAGTACATAAAATGTACGGAGGAGGAATTGAAGGAGTAGTAAAAGAAGTAGAAAGCGGGGAGCCTGTATTTATTTCTACCGTAGATACTTTGAAGTACAAATTGAATTGGTTAGAAGATGTCGTTGAAGATATATCAGACCTTACAACAAAAATAGAAGAATTTATTTAATGTTTTGGCATATATTACCAATAAATGATTTAATAGAACACGAAGAAGCCTCAACCTGTCATTGCAATCCAGTGGCAGAGTTGCAGGGATCGGGAGACTTTTTAATAATCCATATAGCCTATGATGGGCGGAAATAAAACAAAACTAAAAATGCAAACAAAAGGAGAACAAATAGTAAGGGCAGAATTTAACCCAAGCGGAGTTGGAAATGTGAACTTTTTCAAAGAACAAACAGCTAGAATTATTAATGCAATAGAAGAGGCAAAAGAATTAGATCCGAGATTAGCTTCAATAGCAATCACAAAGTTTGAAGAAGCTTGTATGTGGGCAGTAAAGCTTGCAACATCATAGAGATTTTCATTCGACGTGAAATTAAGTTAAACCGAAGCCTAAAACACTTCGGTTTTTTGTTATAATAAAGTTAAATATATTTGATTTAGATTTAAAATAGATTACTTTTACACTATGAGAATACTATCAGCAAACATAGAAGATGGAACTAAACAGGTATTTTTAAAATTTGCTTGGCTTCCACAGAAGATAGGTAAAGTTACAGTGTGGCTTGAAACTTATAAAGTATTAAAAGAATCATATACTTCAAGCGGTTTTGAAGGGATTGAATGTATACGTTGGAGAACAATTGATAAATACCTATTATAAATGGAAAACCTCAGAACAGGGAATTTAATCAAACATAAAGAATGGGGAAATGTAGAAGTCTATGGTGCAAACCCAGATGGTGTTCAAGTTTTATATTTTGATTCAATTTATTTATGTGATTGGAAAGAAGTAAAAGAATTACCTTTAAATAAAGAAAATTTAAAGCTGTTTAAATATATCCAAGAGATTTCAGAAGGTGAGTATAACGTAGATAATTTTCTTTTCTTGAAATTAGAAGATTTGGATTGGGATGATATCTGCTTTGATACCTATATTAAAGGTACCTATCTGACTTGTGTATTAACTGTCTCCGAACTTCAAAACTTATATTTGGATTTGACGCGAAATAAATTAGAATAGTATAAAACAGTAATTATGAACAGTAAGAAACAGCTTAACAAAATTAGAACAAAAAAATTTAAGTTACCTATATTTTTCAACCGCATTAAAGTAGTTATTTGTAACGATTTTGATAAAATTGGTAAGAGATATGAGTTTAATGAAAAGGGACTGAATAATTATGGTGCTTTTTATAATAAAAAATTAAACAAAAATGGTATCCTAGTCCACTATGTATGTTTCAGAAAAAACGCAGAGATTGACTTAATTGTGCATGAAATAGTACACTTAGTGAATGGGATATTTTTAGCGACGGGTATAAAATTGAATAGGAAAAATGATGAAACACAAGCATACATAACGGCTTTTCTAGTTAAGAAAATAAGTAAATTTTTATATAAAGATGAAATTAATAAAGACTAAAACAATAGAAACTGTAACAGAAGAAATAACTGTTAAAGAGGGTATTTATTATTTTTCTTTACGTTATTTTAACGACGAACCTTACGAATATTACAGGATAAGTCTTCTTAATAATGGCGCAGATGACAGTTACCCACTTGTGGAAATCACTAGAGTCAGAGATAGTTATGATGATTATTTAATTCTTTCCAAGTCGGATTATATGGACAATCTCCCATACACTGCCGAAAGCTACTTCAAAGGAGAAAATATTGATGATGAACAGAGATTTAAAACGATTACAGAAGAGGAGTTTATCGCCGTAAAAGAAAAAGTAAAAGAATTATTATGATAGAAGATTGGAATAAATTAACAGACAAAATTACTCAAGAATGGATTAGGAAGTATTTTGATATTCTTGAAGGTGAGGATTTGGATTATTATTGGGTTTCGGGAGATATAGGAACAGTTTTTGAATTTGCAGATTACTTTTTTGATTTTCAGAATGTATTAGACTGTTTTAGATATAACATATCAAAAGATAATCTATTTAATTGGTATGAAGCTTGCCTGTCCGACTCTTCTTTTCAACTGTCTTTGGCGAATTTTATTTTGAAACCTGAAGAATTAAAAGATCAGCAGAGACTTAGTTTAAAAAGGTCTAAGGGAAACTTAAAAATGGCGGAAGAAGAATTTAAAAAGCAATTACAGAAACACTTTAAAAATGGATAAAATAGAATTTACAGTAGGCGAATTAAAAGAGATGGCTTTAGAATCAATGAAGCAAATGGTTTTAAAAGCAGTTGACAAAAACCGAGAAAATATAAATAATAGTTTAGATGAGTACTTTAAAAAATCTTGGGTTAGCAATAAAGCTAATAAATTTGAAGATGCGTTTGACTGGGCTTTAGAGAACTGGTTTAGAGAGGGCTTGAAAGTTGCTATGGAAGAGATGGATTTAAAACAGCTCATTGTAGATAAAGCTAAAGAGATGCTAACAGATGACGTTATAAAAGAATTGGCGCATAAAAAAGTTAAAACATCTTTAGGTTTATGAAAATAATAAAAACTTATGATCCCCCAGAAAATCTAAAAGAGTACTCTCTAAGTCCTTATGAAGACAAGGATTATATTTTAAAACGTTTTGGTGAGAAGCAAGGATCAGAAATATTAAAAGAATTAAAATCTAGAGAAACAGTTTTGATTTGCAAAGAGTGGTATGATCCACAAAGTCTTTCAAGAGGAACCGAGTTTATTATAAATAATAAAGTGATTATATGAAAAAATTAATTTTACTGTTTTCAATTCTAGCTATACTGTCAATAACAATTCTTTTAGCAATAGCTACAGAATTTGATAGCCAAAATCGCGCAGAAAGAGAAAAATATCAAGAAAATTTAGGTAAAACTGTAGTAGTAGGAAAAGATACTCTGATAATAACCAACTATAATATCTTTCTAGGACAATATCGTTTGTCTAATGGTAGTGATGTAAGTTCGGAATTAATTTTTAAAAAATGATAAAAATAGAAAGACTCAGTAGTAAAGAAATACTACTTACAAAAGAAAAAACTGACAGTTGGGGGGATTGCTCTTATAAATCCTTAAAAGAAAGGTTTCAAATAGAAGAAGAAATAAAATCTCATAGATTTAAAGATGGAAATCACATAGGAAGTGAAATTTTAATATATTTAATATGAATTTATCACAGTTTATTACAGATAGCGAAGTAGTTAGAAACAATGAGAATGCGGAGATAATAATTGACTACTATGAAGGGCATCCCATAAGACTGATAGGTTTTAAAGAGGAAACTTCTAAAACTGATTTTGAAATATTAGAAAGCGGATTTAACTACTATAATATCCTTCTTAAAAATTTAGAATAGATAACATATTATCCAATTAAAGTAAATTATAACTAAAATAACTAATATATTATCTATGACAAAAGAAGAGTTATTAAATAAAAATAATCACTCATTGACTATGGGAGATTTGAGAAAGTTTGTGGAAGAAAATAAATATTTAGATGACAATGCTCCGTGCCTAGTTCAAAGAGTTGAAGATTCCTATTTTGAACCCAGAGAGTTTAACGGTAATATGACAAAAGGCTGGGATGTATTGAAAGTAAAAGGTGAATGTTATTATAACGCTTTAAACTGGAATACTAAAATGCAAAAAGAAATTGAACTCAGAGAAAAAGGCATCTATGATTATCCAAATCTAAAAGAGCCCTTAGATTTAATTTCGACGGAAGAAGAATTAGAAAGTTATAAAGAACAGTTCTATCAATCACACTGCATAACAACAGATAAAGAAATAGTTTATATTTATTCACATTATTAAAGATGACAGAAAATCAAAAACAGTTAAAAATAGCGTTTAGAAAAACTGACGGTTACAAAGTGATGGAAACTTGGAGCGGCGACGGAATTTATTCAGATCCAAAAAATCTTATTGAAAATAAAGAATTTCAAGCTGAATTAAGATACTCAGGTTTTTCAAGAGGCAGAAGCAGTTTAAACATCCAGTGGACAGATGATAAAAACAAACAAATATATTATTCAGGTATGTCACTTTTAGACAAGGCTCTTAAAGACGGTAGAATAAACGGAGACAAATTAAAATCAGACTTCTGCTTCAAGAAACAAGGTACGGCAATATTATTAGAAGAAGTTTAAATCGCGTAAAAATAAAACAATGTATAGAAAACTTAAAAGAACATGGTCTCATAATGACCTAAATTACATCCCGAGATTCAAGGAACAGTTTCCAGAATTAAATAAAGTAAACAGTGAAGAATTATGTGATAGATTTATAGCCATGAAGATGGAATTCTATTGTGAAGAGAAAGTACCTGTAAGTTTTTGGACTAGGTTAACCCTGCCGTTTGCTATTTTGACTATGATTTTGATGTTTCTTCTACTACCTATTAATTTCTTGTTCACGGGTAGTTGGGGATATAGTTTTGAAAAGAAATATCTAAAATTGTTGAATTGGTTCAGAGCTTTAAGGATAAGTTTTTAAAATCGGCGGAAAAATGAAAGAAAATAACTTTAATAAAGAAGACCTAATTTTCAACTATTCGAAGCCAGAAGTAGGAGAAGACTGCATAGTAAACTTCGGAGGCTGTGGTATAATATTAAACTGCAAGGTGTCCTCAAAGAAATATACAGATTTTGGCAAAGTATTTTACGATGTCAAATTCAAGCCTTTCAAAGGGGAAGATACCGAGGGAGAATACCAAACAGAAATAAAAGACATAGACGGATATTTCATAGAGAGGGAACAAGACAGGTTCACAGGGAAATCGAATATGCCTTTCAATTATCAAAATTAAAGATGAAAAACCTATTAAAAATAAGAAACGCAGATTCTATAAACAAGCTGAGTAAGAAAAGAAAGAGAGGTAAAATAATTTCCATAATCAGAAGAACGGCCTCTTTGGAAAGTTCAATGATAGTTTTAGAACAGTACGGAATTCTAGAGATATTTAAGTTCATACCTTTACTATCTGCCCTAAATAAAGAAAAAGTAAAACTACAACTAGCTTACAGAGATGGGACAATCAAACAAGAGACGGTTGAAGCCATCGATAATGATTTAGAAGATGGTTCTTATATACTACCTTATCAACTCAGGAAGAAGTACGGAACAAAAATCGCGGGAAAAAGATGAAAATAAAAGAATTAAGATTAGGCAACCTGCTACTAAGAAATGGCTGGACAGAAACAGTAAACAAACTAAGCACCACTAGGATAAATAAAAACATAGCTTCTGAATATCAAGGAATCCCCCTAACAAAAGAGTTACTCATTAAAAATGGATTTGGAGATGACACTTATGGAAATTTTTCAATCCAAGTTCAAGAATATTGTTATCTAGTTTTAAGTATAGAAGGCAAAGCAGAATTAAGAGAGATTATAAATATCGCAGACCACTCTTTTAGCTTAAGCTGCGAGTACGTACACCAACTTCAGAATCTATATTTCAGTTTGGTGGGGAAAGAATTAATCGCCGAAAAATAAAATTAAAATGACAGAAAAACTAAGGTATATAGAAATGGATAATGGAGATAGGCTATATGAACATAAAGATGGAAAAGAATATGTAATGAAAGATGAAATAGTAAAAATAGCAGGAAGTAGAACAAAAGGATTTACAAAGAAACAGCTAAAAGAAATATTTAAAAAGTTCAATTTAGACTCAGACTGGAACCGTTTATACTACAGAATAAGCAGATACGACATAGGTTTGTATTTTGATAGCGGAAAATGGCATTATGACGATGCCTACTTTTATAAATCTTACATAGGACTAATCCACAAGACAGACAAAGATTATTTCGGTATGGCTATAGGAGGTGCAAGTGAGTTTGTGAGAAGTAATAGGGATTTAGTTAGAGAAGTGTTTCCTTTGAAGGACTTTATTTAGAGAGAATACAAAAATTTATTGAGAGTGGTTTTGTAAGAAATGACCTACCTATACACTTCTGGGGCAAAAGGTAAAAACTTCCCCCTATCCCCACCTTGCTATCTCAAAACTATTTTCGAGCCTTAGAAGCCAAAAAGTTTGAACCTGGAAAAAAGTGCTTGCCTTGGTTACTGTCTTAGTTACTTTTGTGCTACTGTTTTACTACCCTTATTTAGTTATGTTATTAGCAGTTGTTGCTTCTGTTTTTAGTTTTCTTTTTGCGCGGGATTTAATAAATAACGAATCAAATCAAATGCTTTTCTAATAATATGATCGCGCCCGCACGTAATACGAAATTCTTTTTTCATATCCTATTTTTATTTTAATTATTTTCATAGTACATTTGTATCAGTTCTAACAAGGTATTGAAAATTAATTATAAACTTTAACACTTTTAGTTATTGTTTATTCAATTAACTTCCTTATCTTTGTAATGTATTAGTTAAGCAGTTCTTTTTATCCTTTCTTTCCCGCCGATTAAAAGGCTTGAAAAATTTAACAAATTAAATTAGGTTATTAGATTTTAAATGCTTACCTTTACAAAAGAATTATAATACCAGTTCATTGACAGTATTGTGTAAAAAGTTAACAAGCGTTAAGCCTCCTATTTTTAGATAGTTGGGACGTGATTAAGGTTAACAAAAAATAGTATGGGGTTATTAATATACCTTACTTGCAAAGCTATTGAAAAGTAAAAAATTAAATTTATCGAAAATTACCACTCCCTATTTAGTAGGGATTTTTTATATATTATTATTTGGTCGGTGTGAAATGCACGCAAATAAAAACTTTTCCCGCCCAGCAATTAATGTTGCTACAATCGAATTGAGGGCGGGAATCTAACCTAAAATCTAAAGTTATGACAAAGCAACAATTTGACCAGGAATTTAAACTAAACGATTTAGAAGTAATAGCAAAACAGTACGAAACTGACGGAATACCAGACAGACCAGCAAGACGTGAAGCATACAATAATAAAGTAGATGCTTATCAAAAAGACGGTTTGATTACTGAAGACGATGCAAATGATTGGTGTATTACTAATTCATTAGAAACTACTTTATATTGGTTATAAATTTCGCGAAAAAACAGTTTAAAAATGAAAACAATCTATAAAAAATACATACGTAATAATTGGTTTTGGCTAAACAGAGAGATTATATCAATAATAGCTTTAATAATTCTAGCCTTTATTGCAGTTTTGAACACTTTAGAAATGTTAATCGATAAAATATAATATTATGGAAACTACAGTTTATACTCACTTTGAAAAAACAATCATTGATAATATTGACTTTGATGTTTACGGCTATTCAAATGACTGTTATCTTTATGATAAAATTAAGACTTGCTTTAATATTTTTGTTAGCGAGTACGTTCACCCCAATAACTGTAATCAGCCTGTAAAGGAGGTTTTTGCGGAGTGGTTGAAAGGTTTGCCAAGTGTTTTAAGCGTGCCATTTTACTACAATGAAATCATTGAGAATGCACAAGACGCAGGCATAAAAATAAAAGATGAAGAACAGTTCTGTCAAGACTATTGGAAGAATTTAGCCGAAGCGTTTTTCACTTTAAAAGACAATCTTTAAATCGCCGAAAAAAGAAATTAAAAAATGAAAACATTAACAGCTTCAAGAACAAGAAACAGTTCTAACTATGTAACAACAGTATTTAAGTTAGAAGGAAAGGTAAAGGCAATCTTTGATTCAAGATTAAGACAGCCGCGAAAAGGCTTAAAAACAATCACAATCAACTGTAATAAATATTTAATCAATTGGGATAACTGCCCTAAAATATAAAGTCTATGAGTTACTTAAATAAAAAATACGTTCCTAACGACAATAGCTATGCTAAGAATTTAACAGGGCTAGAAGATTATTGTCTGGCAGGTAATATGTTAGGAGATGATCCGAAAGAAGTGCTAATAGTTTCAGAACCCTATAAAGAGGATATAGATAGTTTATATTCAGGTAAAAGAGAGCATGAGTTTATAAATGTCCTTTATATGGGTGACACCATAAGAGTTCTATTTAGCGAGATAAATGTTAATAAAGATTTGACCGAAGCAATAATAAGGAACAGACAGGTGACAGAAAATAGCCAAAGATTTTGGGATTTGTAATCGGCGGAAGAAAAACTTTAAAATAAAAACAGTATGAACACAACAGAAAACAATAACACTCTAATAGCTGAACTATTTAAAAAGTATTCAAATTATACAGCCCTAAGTGAGGGACATTACGATTATCTAATGGACGAAGAGGATTTTAAAGAAGCAGTTTTAGAGTTTTATAAGTGGCCGCAAAAAGAAAACTAAACAAAAAACAGTTATGACATCAACAATAAGAACACTACAAAGTCAAATTGACCAAGTAAGAGAGGAAAGAGACAGGCTACACACAGAACTACAAAAGAGTATTTTCCGCGAAGAAGAATTAGAAACAGCTTTAAAAGAAGCACAGGAAATAATAGGCAATAACATAAGTCTAATAACTTCCTCTAATAAGATAGAAGTATTGAACAGTATTCAAAAGGTATTGCAGCAAAGAGATAAGATTAGTTTTATTGGCAACCTGTGGGAGTATAAAGGAGAGCAATATAAAAAGTTTTCAGATATTCCTATGATTGAACCAAATCAAATTGTGGAGTGGTAATTTAAGTGTTAAAGAATTAACTTTAATTAGGTAGAATCAAAAACTATGAAAGACTACATAAAACTAAACAGTAAATTCAAAGAAAGTATAGAAGATACAGTATATACTAAGTTTGAAAATGGCGGGAAAGAAAAAGAACTAAAAGACAAATTTAAGTTTCACGATATAGAATACAGTAGAGAATTAGTAAAACAAATCATATACTTACCTTATCAATCTAGGGGAGGTTGGAGAACGTTTGAAGAATACACGGATTGGATTTTTCAAGATTAAATTAGGATAATTAAAACTAATTCAGTATATTTGTCCCTTAAACAAGTAAATACGCTTCAATATGGGACAAAAGATATTAAAATCAAGGCTGAAATATGCCGTATTAAACAAAGAAACGCAAGAAGTTAGGATATACCACTTGCAAAAAGACATTGCAGAGCTATTTGGAGTGTCAAGAAAGACAATTTATAGGACTTTACCTTATGAAAATTCTAAATTTGTAGTCTATTTGATATCAAGTGTCCCTTAAATCTGGATATATGGATTAATAGGGGACATAAAACCGCGCAAAAGAAATGAAAGAACAGTTAAAAACAGCTAAAGAAGATATAATCATCATCCTAGAAGCAATAGAGCAAGGAGACTTAAAAGATGCAGTTCAGATGCTCTTGGAGTTGAGGCAAGATTTGGGAATTTTAGAGCTAATGTGCTGATTCTAGGGGCTTTAGAGTGGAGGATAAACCCACCCAACCCCCTAAACCAACCCAACCAAGCACCAAAACCACAATTTTAATTAAATCAAACCTATACCAACTTAGCACGATATAGATATATTAAATTAGCAAAGGTATGCATAGGGTTGTATAAAAAGGACATTAAAGAATAAACTAATCAGTAATCAAGCTTTAGGGCTTGTAATATTAAGACATTATGGACACAATAAAAATACCAAAAGAAAAAGTCTTGGAACTTCTTAATAAAGACTGTTGCAAGTTTTCGGATTATGGTAACTATACGGATTATGAATTTGAATTAGTGTTAGACAGCTATACAAGATTTAAGGAAGGCACAGATAATTATGTTTATATTACCTTTAAGGATTTGGCTTCTTTGCTTTATGATAGGAATTGTTCTTTTGATTATACGAATGTTATTGTTGTTTAACTCTTTTTCCCGCGATTTTTAAACCCTTAAACAAAAACAAGATTATGAAAAGACGTACTTACCTTTGGGATACTATTTATGCTAAACTTTTAAAAAAAGGTATTGGCAGTTTTGAGATTGATATTAGATACTTGCAAAAGTGGTTAAATGATTATCCTGATTGTTTTCCTAAATTTATGCTTTCTAATTTTTTTACGGCGGTTTTTAACTCAGATAAATATCGTTGGGAAATATACAAAGGGCATCACAAAATAGAGTTTAATCCTCAAAATTATATCTAATGAAAACATTAAATTACTTATCGGATTTTTGGGCAAAGGCTAACATCGCAGTAAGCGAAATAGAAAAAGATTTACCTAAAGTAATTAAAGAAGATATTTTAAAACCTTTAGGAACTAGCGGTAAAATGTGGACTATTCAGTTTAAAGATTTAGGTAATACGTGGCACCCAAAAGAAATACTTAAAAGGCATAACGGGGAAAGCAATAATCTAAGCTTATTGGTGGACAAAATAAAAAGTGTGTTTCAAAAAAGCCCCGATAAAGTAACTGAGTTTTTAACTACTACGGCAAAAAGAGGCTATTTTGTAAATAAGATGGCGAATGAAAAAATAATCCTAACTCCGAATGAATTGACAAGATTGAATTTATACATAAAAGATAATCTTTAGAAATCTAAATTAACAAACTAAAACAATAAAGATATGAAAGAAGATACGCTTTTAACTATAAAAAACGAATTGGCAGGATTATATAAAGCAATCCAAGCCGTAAACAAGGTATGGAACAATCCTGTAAATCAGATGGTAGAAGTATTGGTACAGAACTCTCTAGGAGATAAGAGGCATACAGTAGGCTATTCTCACGAAAAGGAGTGCGAGAGCATTAGGACTATTTATAAAGCTTTGGAAGAATTGAAAAAGTATTCTAACTATCATTTTATTGATTGGGTATTTATGGAATATTCTACTACTGTAGATGGTCATGTTATGAGCGAGTATTACGATTCTTCTATTCCTTAACTTTTTCCCGCCACTTTAAGCAGGCAGTCCCGAAATAATAAGGGATGAGGTTCGATTCCTTGAGTGGCACTAACTTAAAAACATAAAACTATGAACGCAACTTATTATTCAATCTATGAATACAGTGATTTGACCTGCTTAAGAGGAGAAATCGTTGATGAGGGGATTATTAGAGATTCTGAAGACACTATATATCCTGCACAACATACAGGGAATAGTGACTTACCTTATGAATGTGAAGCACATAAATTTTCAGCTAAAGGTTATCAGATTGAATTAATCCCTGTTTACTTGACAAGAGAAGAAATATTAAAACATACACTATGAAAGAACAGCTTAAAAACCTTATCTTGAAATTAGAGAAGGAAAACCAGGAACGTAGTAAGTTATTAGAAGATAAAAATACTTTACCTGAGACTTATAGGAATGAAGTATTGAGATATAATAATACTTTAGATATTTTAAAACAGTTGAAAGACATATTACTTTCTTCTTAACCTTTTTAACGCGAAAATTATGAAAACAACAAAATACACAGGGGCATTCAAATCAGACAGCGGAGATACTTATACGCTTTCAGTTAATTGTACAGGTTTTGTACAAGCCTATTTTCTTTTAACGGCGGAAGCTATTAAAAACGGTAAGTATTTTCAATTAGAAACTATTGAAGCTTTAGATTTAAAAGCAACAAAAATAAAGGTAAAACAGTTAAACATTAATAACTTTTTTGAATTATGAAATACTCAAACAAACAATTCGAAGACTATAAGTACAGAGTTAAGCTCTTAGTACAAGATTTAAAAGGTAATGACTTAATCAATGCAGATTTTTATACTGATTGTGAGGATAAGGCTGAAATTTCTTTAAAGCTTTTATCCGCCGCCCAAAAGAAATACAAAAAAGACTACGTGGCAGAAATCATACATTGGGCAACTAAAGAACAAGACGAACACACATCAAAATTCTTAGACGAAATATTAAAAGATATTTAGATTATGAAAACAATAAAGAGAATTTTAAAAGAATTAGCAATCGGCACAAGTTACGCCATAAAAAGATAACATTATGGGAAGTTTTAGTTGGAATAAAGCAGATAAATTAACAGCTATTGAAAATGTAGCTTATGGTAGTCCTTTTAAATTTCTGATACCCAAAGAGTTTGGAGGAGGATTTATAAAAGACAAGTATCAAGATTATGGATATTTGGGGACAAAAAACGGAAATCCTAAATACGATATGTATGAAATTTTGGCTTTTTGGAATAATCCCAAAGCAGTAAAATATGACGGCGATTTTCCTTTAATGAAAGAAATTGATTTGTACACAGATAGAAACAGAAACAAAGGAATTGACATTGGTTGCTATGATGAAGATATTCTAAAATTAAAATACCCCCTAAAATTAGTTTCGCCTTCTTTTAAAGGAACTTATGAAGACTTAGAAACTTGTAGTTTAGGTGATCCAGACCAAGGAGGGGGGCAAAGAAAAAGATAAATTTATGAAAACATACCAATTATCATATGGCAAGAATAAAGACTGTTATGTCATCAACCTAAATAACGGAGAGACAAGGCAGTTTAAAAAGAAAAGATTATTTACTAACACTTTGGCCTTCCTAGTTAAGGATGGTTATAAACAAGCTTATTAAGTTATGAAAAGAACAATTATAACAATACTCATTAGTACTTTATTATTTATTGTTATCTATTCTTTAGGGTTTATTCGCGGCGAAAAAGAAAAACAAGAAGAAATTGAAAACAGAGTAGAAACAAAAAACTGCTATTCCAAAGAAGACTTAGAGTATATAATCTTCGCAGAAAGCCAATTATAATAGATTACAGACACTTAAAACTAGAAATGGTAGTTAGTATTACCTAACAATAAGATAATCCCTTAAAACAACTTATTATGAAAGAAATTAAAAACTATTTTATTGTAGATTTAAAAACAAAGAAAGCCCTCTATGGTTACGGAGAAAAATCTTTAGTTTTTTCTACGGCGGAAAACGCTTATGAAACAGCATCTCAATTCTTCGAAAACAAAGAAGGGTTTTTAATTATTGAAATACCCGACTTTAAACGATAAATAAAATGACTTACACAGCAACAAAATACAGCATATTTGCAGGAAATAACGAATTAGTAATCTTACAAGGCATAAACCGAGAAGAAACAGTTAAAAAGATTATTGAAGACTGTCCTGAATTCAGTTTAGAGTTTGGCTTGACAGAGAATTATCGCCCGAAGTTGAGAAGTAACAGTTTTTTCAGTAACCAAAAACAATTTTAATTATGGCACTATTTATAGAATTTAAACAGAAGAGTATAGAATGGCATCTAGGTCAAAAAAGTCCTATACAGCCTAATCAAGTTGTAAGCATACAAGCGGATGGAGACGAATTAGAATTGATTTTAAAGACTTTCGGCGCAGGTTATGAAACAAAGCATATTCAAGACGTGAAGTTCTCAATTCCTGTTCCTATTGGTAAAAGAGTAGTATATTGGCACGGGCATATTGCCAAAACAATAATCGCAAACATTTTTTAATTATGAACTACTACATAATAGAGGGGAAACCTAAAGGGATTCAAATAGGGAATACAACTTATAAATTCTTAAAATCATGATTATAACAGGCTTAGTATTAATAGTACTCGGTTTAGGAGGCTTTATGCTCTCTTATTTAGAAAACGACAAAAGAACAGTTCCTATTTCAGTATTATTTCTTATTTTAGGTGCAGTTACTTTAGATTGCAACAGAAAAATTAATTTGCCTGAAGAAATAAATCAAGTAAAGGCAACTGACACTTTAAAAGGGTACTATGATTCAAAAGGATTGCACATAGAGTTTAACAATAAAAGGAATCAAAAATGGAAGAATACACAATAGCTACAATCGGAGAGACATTCAAGACAGAAGACTTTCAAGAAGCACAAGAGTATTGGGAAGAGTTATCAGAGGAAGATAAAGAAGACGCTGAATACTTCAAGAAGACTTGGAAAAAGTTTGGCGGTATGTGGGTAGAGACAGATTATGAAATTTTAAACTAAAAATTATGATAAAAGTAGAAATAAGAGAGTATGAAAGAGGATGGGGAAATAAAGTAGATGCGGTAAAAGAATTTGATACTTTAGAAGAAGCTCAGGAATTTTGCAAGGATTTTAATAGTGTGAATGATTCAGAATACGCACCTGATTGGTATATGGCTGCGTCTATCATTTAAAAATCATAAATATGGGCGCGGAAAAAAGAGTTAAGATAGAATTGAGCTTAGAAAACATAAAAGACATCTTAATACAAGAACTGCTTTTAATTCCTTACGAAGACTCAGTTGAATTAGAATACACAGAAAAAGGCGTAACTATAAAATATTTAGAAAATGACTAAACAGTATTACATAAGGCTTTTAAGCTACAATGAAGCTTGTAAAGTAATAGATTTTGTTTTAGACAAAGGTACAGATGATTATGCAAATATCACATTAGGTGGTGTTAGTTTGTCTGTTACAGAGGATTGTTTAGGAGAAGTTAAAGACTTTTGTTCTAAATCTTTCCCGCGATTTGAAATTGGTCAGGAACATCCTGAAAAAGTAAATTCGGAAATAATTCAAAGCTTAAAAACGGCAAAAATAATCTAATTATGGAAAATAATTATAACACAAATTTATTTACCTTTGGAGAAGGAAATTCTAGACCAGAAAGAGTAATAAATCCAATGCAATTTATTCCAGATTCATTAATCAATACAAATTTTGAAGGTATTGAAGAAGAACATAATATTAAACCAGTAGAAGAAACTTTAGAGGATATTCATTCTAAATATGAAAATTTTAGATATAATCATCCACAAATATCTTTTATAGAATGGTTGAAAGATAATAATTATCAAATACTAAAAAGATGAAAGATTTAGTATTAAGATTTCTAGCAGTTTTATTCCTAGCAAATCTAGTCTTTGCAATCTGCTTTTTAGTTACCTTGCAATTTCTGAATTTAGGAATCTGTATCTTGTTAGTTTTTCCTTTAAGCGCGGCAATAATAAAAACAATAGAAAAATGAAAACATTAGAGAACATTCAAGTAGGAGATTATGTGGCTATTCCATTTTCTTACAATGGTGGAGATCCCGAAGAGATTATTGTAGATAAAATATCTCTAATACAAGGAGAACTGATTGTTGTGCATTTTCTTTATGGGTACAAATCATTAGCAGAAACAGTGAAGAAAAGTGAAATAATTGCAATAGGTGACCCATCCGCAAAAGGTAAGATAAAAGGATGGAGCGGAAATTACAATATAATAAAACCAAAAAACAAACTGCTATGTTTATAATCAAAAGAAACAGTCAATACTACGCAAGGCAAGATAAACAGACAGTATTTGTCTTAGAAGAGTCGGAAGCTTTTAAATTCCAAGACCGACAAGTGGCACAAGCTAAAGCAAATTCCCTAAAGATATTTTATAGTGGACAACCCTTTCAAGTAATAAAAATTGGATAAAGACATATACTCTAAGACAAAATTAATAGCCTTTAAGTGCCTAAAGACAGGGCGTGCTTGCATAAATTCAATCAGTGTAGATTCTACAGAAGAATGGATCATTACAGGTGGAGGCTATTTTTATAATAGGAATACACAAGAGCAGGCGGAAATATTAATTAAAAGAGATAAGAAGTGAAACCATTTAAATACAATGACAATTAAATTGGGGCAAAGGTATTAATACCGAAGGTTCTAAAAAGTATTACTCCAGAAAATGGTTGGGAATACTTAAAGAATATTTCAGGAGTAATCGTAGAGAATAAAGGCTACGAACAATATTACCACACTTCAAGTGGATCAGGGGCATATCCTAGAAAGAGTATTATACAAAAAGACCCTTATCCTACTTATGCCGTACAACTAGAAAATCAAGTTACTGATATTGAGGGTAACAATATAATCATAGTTAGAGAGTGGGATATTAAATTTTGCAACAAAAAAGAAATCAAAAAGCCCATAACCTTGAAAGAGTACAGAAAGGCTTTAAAGCTAATCGAAGAATACGAGGGATATGAAGACTTAAAAAACATTGGTAAATACTAAGATAAATATGTTCAAAACTAAACTAACAGAAGAATCAAAAACAGTTTTAGAAGTCTGCATAAAAGCTTACCAGAACCGCAAAGAAATTTATGTCAATACTGATAACATCTACATTGAAACTCAAACAGGAGGAACAGTTTTGATTTTAGATAACGCCATAGTAGCTTCTTGTGGAGAAATATTCTTGAATAAGTCTTTAAAATCGGCGGAAATATCAAAAATCAAGAAAGAAATTTTAGATCTAATTCACTTAAAGACTTTAGAAATGGCTCAAAAGATGAAAATAATAGAACAAAACAAAATTAACCAATTAAAAGACTGTTTGTAACAGAAAAATTTAGCATTTAGTTAACATTAAAACACAGAATTAAACTTATATTTGTAAAAAAAATAAATTATGGGATATTACACTACACACGAATTAAGTATCGTATCAGGAAATGATTTTAAAACTGACTATGAACAGGAAATTAGAGACCTTATTGATTATCAAGGACTTTTTGACGAAAGTACAAAATGGTATGATTATGAAAAGGATATGAGAAAATATTCTAAAAATTATCCTAGTACAGTATTCTGTATCTATGGAGAAGGAGAAGAAAGCGGAGATATTTGGAAAGCTTATTTCCAAAACGGTAAAATGTTTAAGACAAAAGCTAAGTTAATGTTTGAAGACTTTTCAATCGGTAAACTTGAATAGGAATGAGTAGTTGTGAAAATTGTGGAGAAAACACTTCAAATATGTTAGTAGCAGAATGTGGTTATACTTATGTGTGCGAGGACTGTGTAGATAATATGTGGTCAAGTGGAAGCCGTTATAATAGCGATGGAGTAAAAACTAATTTGTGGAACGAATATAGAAAATACGATGAATAGACTAGAAATAAATTCTCTATGGGAACATAACAACGGCTTGAAATATGAAGTAATCCATTTAGCCAATGTAGACTCAACAGACGAATGCAAATACCCAGAAACTGTTGTATATCAAGGAATAAATGGGAAAGTTTGGACAAGACCTTTAAAAGATTGGCATAGAAGCTTTAAACAAATATAAATATGACGGAAACAGATAAATTAAGAGAACATCCAAAAGTAATACTTCTAAAAGACTTACTTAAAGTACTAAACTTTCAAAGAGTTTTACTTATAGGTGGAGCAGTTGTTGATATTTTAGAGGGCAGGGAGCCAAAAGACTATGATTTTATAGGAGGAGCTGACCATTCAAAACTTACAGACGAAGGCTTCAAATTTCTAGGAGAAACAAAAACTGCAAATACTTATGTTAAGGACGGTTTTATTCTACAGTTTCTAAAGACAAGCCCTCAAGAATTTGATTTTAAAATTGGGCAGGCAACTTACGATATTTTAAAAGACAAATTAGAGATTGATCAGACATCATTTGAAAACAAGATGCTGATTCCCTTAAGCTTTGATTCTTCAGCAAGAGTTTTAAACAGCCTACAAAGGGTTCCTCATTGGAATAGAAAAGGTTACACATTACCTGATTCTACCTATTTGAGCCTTTTAAATGTCGTGGGTAAAAAAGAAATAAGAGAATTACAAAGTTAAAAAAAAGAAATATGAAAACTAGAATCACAAGACAATCTTTGGAAAAATTCAGGGCTCTGTATGGTGCGGGTTACGGCTATGTTGATTCTGGTTCTTCTGCGCGCCTTTTATTTAAGTCAGAGAAAGAAGCTCTAGAAGCCTCTGAACTATTCTTTGAAGTTTTTAAGGAATCAAGAATGTTTAATCAATAATCAAATAAATGAATAGTAGAGTAAGAAAACAAGATTTAGAAAAATTACTTTTCCTAGATTGTGAAACAGTCAGAAGAAATAAAAGCCTGGACATTAACTCTAAGGAGTATGATTTATATGCGTGGAAATTAAGGGATAAAGAGAATTCTAAATTACCTCCTTCAAATGATGTCCAAGAGCATTATATTTTAAATGGTGCATTAGACCCTGTTTTTAACAAGATTGTATGTATAACAGTAGGTTATATCAAGGATACTACACTTTATTTAAAATCTTTGACGGGTTCGCAGAAAGAAGTTATAGAACAGTTTTATAATATTTTAAATTCCACGGGATTTATCCCTTGTGGACACAACATTATTTCATTCGATATTCCAACGATACGTCTAAAATCTTTAGAGGAAAATATTGATTTGACAATAATTTCTGACAGGTTCAATGATTCAGAAGCTAAACCGTGGGTAATTGCAGAGGGCATGTACGATACTATGACAATTACTAAGGGAACTTATTATTATAATCTATCTTTAGATGCAATGTGCATGCTCAGTGGTGTAGATACGCCAAAAGATGATATTTCAGGAGCCGATGTAAGCAGAGTTTATTATGAAGGAGGTATTCAAAGAATCTCAGAATATTGCAAGAAAGACGTAAAAGCAGTAGCTGAACTTTTTTGTGCCCTACAAGGCAAGAGAGGTTTCATTACAGATGTGGTAGATAAAACAGAAGATTTTGTAGAGGAGTTACCACTACTGACAAAACTATATCAAAGTAAATCGTTTTCAGAAGAAGTTAAAAAAGAATTGAAAGCTTTGAAAATCCTGAAAAAAGACAAACCAACAGTCTTGAAATTAGTTTTAGCTCATTATCTTGAAAAGGTGGATGTGATGGCACAAAACAAAAAAGAGTTAAAAGAAGTTAACGAGGCAAGGACAGAAGAAGTAACAGAATTTTTTAAAACACTATAAATGCAACTACCAAGAATTTTCGAAGATGATAAGGGTCTGTATCCACATTTAAAAGGAAAGCCTAAGATTAGCTATAGTCAGTATAGTTCTTATAAAGACTTAGAGTATCAAAATGACTATTATGTACAGTATTTTTCAGGCATAAAATTACCAAGTGGAGAATTTGCAGAGTTCGGATCCAGTTGCGGTGAGTATATCCAGCACATAGGAGAAAAAAATAAAACTCCTGATAGGGGTTGCCTGTCACTAGAAGATTGTGAAATATTGTTAAGTAAGGTAGATTATCCCGATAATTGTATTTATGAAGAAGAAATTATTATTGATTGTGGAGATTTTTGCGCACAAGGCTTTATAGATAGAGCTTGCTATGACGGTAAAAATGTTGAAATTAGGGACTACAAGTCGTTAAACTTATCAAAGCCTGAAAAATATGAATCCGAGGACTATAATCAGACAACCTTATATTGCTATGAAAGAGAACAAAGAGGTTTTAAGGTTACAAAATCAGAAGTTTTTGGATTGGGGCGTAAAGGAAGTAGTTTAAGCGGTACAGGAAACTTTAAAATGAGACTCTCAGGGGAAGTAAAAGTAATTCCTACACCTTACTCTAAAGAACGTGCAGAAAAGGCTTTAAAAGACTTAAAACAAGTTGCAGAGAAAATTTCCGAAGATTATAAAATTTTCTTAAAGTATTTCGGCAGTAAAAACAAATAAACTATATTTGCATAAGAGAAAGTCGAAAATCTTTAAAAGAGTAGACATAAAAGAAAACAACAAAAATGTTAACATTAGTATTATTATTGGTATTCGGAATTGTATTTGGACTATTTTACGCAGCTAAGAAATTTAAAGTAATTACGCAAATACCTGACCCAAGGTACGCAAATGCAACTAGTAGTGGAAAAACAATCACACAGATTAATTACAAGCCTATTGTAGTGGCAGTATTAGGATTACTACTAATTCTTTTTCAGCCCTTTTCAGTTAAGAAAATTGAAGCGGGTTATCAAGGTCTCTTGGTAAATCTTATTGGTGATTCTAGGGGTGCTTCATCTATTCAAGAGGTTTCGGGATGGAAGCTGTTCAATACTTGGACGGAAGAAATCTATCAAATCCCTTTAGATCAAAGAAGTATCAGATATGGAGAACAGCCTTCGGTTGCCAAAGGAGGCTTTGCACTCAAAATATTTCCATCTTTTAACTACTCTGTTAAGCCAGGAACAACAGCAGATATGTTTACCAATCTTAGAACAGCTTTCAGGAGTGGGAATGGGTTGGAGACTATTGAACAAGGTTGGCTTGAGATTGGTATCTTAGGAGCGGTAAACGATGTAACAAACTCTTGGAAAGTTGAGGATATCTTCAATAAGAAGACAGAATTTGAAGTAGCTATTCAAGTGGAGGCAAATAAGAGAGTGGGTAAATGGTTTAAAATCTCACAGTTGAGAACAAATATGCCACCTCCTCCGTCAATTGCTAAATCTATCGCTGATAAAGCCGCTGCAGAGTACGATGCTCAAAAATGGATTGCAAAAGCTACTGCGGCAGATGCAGAGAAGCAACAAAAGATTGCAGTAGCAAGGGGAGATTCAGCAAGCGTAGTTATTGCAGCTTCCTCACAAGCAAAAGCAATGAGATTAAAACAGCAAGAACTTACGCCATTATATGTCGAGTATGTTAAAGCTCAGACTTGGGATGGACGATTACCTAGTACTCAATTAGGTGGGGGTTCTAACACAATGCTGAGTATCAAATAGATTATATAAAATAACAGTTATAAAAGAGACGCTGGTGAGTCACTTGAAATAATTCCTCAGATAAATCGGAGCGTATAGAGACTACGGCGATAGAGGTAACAAGGCTAGATTACCATAGGTTCTAAATGCACCTTTAACTGTTTTTAGTTGGGCGATAACTTTAAGCGCATTAACAAATTAAATCAAAAATAATGAAAAAAATATTAAATTTCTTAAATAGTAGTTCGTTCTTCCATGCTTTCTATAATTTATTTCTATTAGGGCATTTAGTTGCAATGGCTTTCTTGGACTTTCAAGTTACGAATAACGATCTATTTTTCTTTATAGCTTTTTCGGCGGCGTACATTGTAAGTAATTTGAGACAGTTAAACAAAGAAGCAAAATGATTATAATTTTAGAAACTATTTTTGTAGGATTACACATATTACTATTCTACTTAAATTTCAAAGTGCATAATACAATATACAACTCAAGAATTTTAGTTGTTTGTAGCCTACTTATATCAATGGCAACAGTACTAGCTTTCATAAAAAACGATTTGACTCTAGTAATACTTTTAATTTTGAGTTTGATAATTTCAACTGTTAATACTTTTGAATCCTTAAAACCAAAGGTAAGTATGCCCACTTTACACTAAAATGAAAATAGGTATTTTTATAAGGAATAAGATTAGTAAATCTATCCTTGATAAGCAAGATGCAGTAAGCAAAATATTAATGCTTTACTGCATTTTATTTTTGTACGTAATTGGTTTCTTTTATTTTGTGTCTGTTAATTAAGAGTTAATATTTATCTGTAATTTTGTAAAACTTCCTATATTTGTGCTATGATAGATTATAAATTACTTTCAGAAACTGTTGACTCCCAATTTAAGAGCGGAGCCTTTAAATCAAACTTCTTTGAAAAGGATGACTTGATAAGTGATTTGTACCTTTACTTAGCAGATTTTGACAAAGAGTTTACAGAAAAGGAATTAATTGAGATTTTGAAGAAGAAGTACTTCAATTACTTTGAAGTATATGACATTAAAGATAGGAACTCTTATGATAAGTTTGATAATGCCAATAACAGAGGCGTACAAGAAAAGTCTATAGTTTTAGGAACTAGTAATGATACTGCAATTTATGAGTATTTTGAGAAGCTTATTTGGAAAGATGGGCAAGCTAAATGTCCAAAATGTAATAGTACAGAATGTTATCCTAACCGAGACAGCTTAAGGCAGTATGACTGTAGAAATTGCGGATATAATTTTTCCTTTTCTTTTGGTACAAACCTAAAAGGTACTACTTTGCAATCGTTAAAAAACATTATAGCTGTTTACAACCTGATGCTTAAAGGTGTGGTTTCTTTAAAAGATATTCAAGATAAGACTGAAAGATCCGTAGAAGAAATAAAGACAGCCTATCTGCACACTTTACCTGCCATTATTGTAGAAGAACCTTTGATTAAAAAGGCGGCTGGTTTAAAGAGAAGCTTGACTGTATTCAAAGAAGTAGAAGAGTATGAGCATCAGACGCAGACTATAGGGGAGGCTTTAAAATACTTTCAGGAAAATGAGAGGGGAAAGATTATTCATCCTTGTGGATCTGGGAAAACTTATACGTCAATAAGGATTTTACAAGAGATGAAATCTGACAGAATAATAGTAGTAATACCTTCCAGAGCACTTTTATATCAGCAGATTGAAGTTTTTAAGAATAGTTTCAAAAATCATATATTCTATGCTTTCGGTAGTTTTTCTTCTCATGGGTTACACTTAAAAAAGCTTGGTATAAAAGTATTGTCAGATGTAGTAAGAGAGCAAAAAAAACAGATATCGTCCATAAAAGAAGATAAAGTCATTATTTTTATAACACTTAAAAGCTTTTCCGAGATAGGTTTGAGCTTCAAGGATGAGTTCTTTGATATCTCTGTTTTTGACGAGGCACATCAGATAGCAGGAGACAAGTGTAAAAGCTATCTAAATGTGCTTAATTTTCCTTGTTATAAGAAATCTTTATTCTTAACTGCCACTGAGAAAAATTTCAAAGACGATAGAGGTTTAGGGATGGACTCAGGAGAGTTTGGAAAAAACATCTCTAAAATTTATATGAGAGAAATGATTGACAAAGGTATTATAACAGATTATAATATCATAGACATGAAGTTTCAAGATGAGGCAATCAGAACTTTAGTAGATGAACATAAAGAGTTTTTTGCAGAGGTTAAAATAAAATTGCCCGTAAAGACAAGGATTCTAGTAAGTGCGATAGCTCTAGTAAAGTGTATAGGGCAGTTTAATATACACAAGATTATAACATATCATGCTTCTATAGAAGAGTCGGTATTGTTTATAAACTTCTTTAAGCTGTTTCAAAAGAAATACGGTTTAGATTACGGAGCGTATAATATACATTCCAGAATGAAGAGTTCTGATTTTGATGCAAATATCTCTAACTTCATCAATACTGAGAAAGCAGTGATTTCTTCTGTGAACTGCTTCTCTGAGGGAATTGATGTAACAGATGTGGATGCAGTTCTTTATGGGTATCCAAAAAAGTCCAAGATCGATATTGTACAGACTATTGGAAGATGTGTGAGAAAAAACGAAGGTAAGAAAAAAGGACTGGTAATAATTCCCGACATAGTAGAAGAAAGGAAAGAGTATAAAAGGCTTATTGAAGTTTTGAATGCTTTAGAGGCCTCCGATGACAGAATTTCTGAATTTAAGGCAGGTAAAAGTGAAAAGATAAGAAAGAACATATTTTTTGCGGAATATACGCCAACAGCAGAGTTGACTTTTGATGATAAGTATTTTTATGATAATATTGATTTTCATTTTAGGGGTGTTAATTTTTTGAGTTACTATGAGGCAAAGGAATTTGCAATTTCAAATAATATTAAGTCTGCAAAAGAATGGCTAGAAAAAGTATCTTCTAATTTTCCTAGAAAGCCTTCACATCACTATAAGGAATGGCGGGGTTGGAGGAATTTTCTGAATACTAGTAGAGTACTTCCAATTAAAAGAAAGAAATTTTTAACTTTCGAAGAGAGCTTACTATTCCTGAAAGTTAAGGCAATTAAAAACCGTAAATCTTATAAGGAATATTTAAACCTGAATTGTGATATAAATCTTCCTAAAAATCCTCAAGATGTTTATAAAAAAGATTGGATTTCGTGGAGTCACTACTTAAGCTATAACGGACGGTATAAAAAAGATAGGAGTTTTCTAGATTATGATGTTGTAAAAAATTGGGTTATAGAAAAGGGTGTTTCTTCTAGGAAAGAGTGGGATAGTTTAGAAAAACCAAATAATATACCCACAAATCCTGATGTTTATTATAAAGACGAGTGGGAAAGTTGGCCTACTTTTTTACAAAATGGGCATGAAAGAAAGGGATTTCTAACATATACACAATCAAAAAATTGGTTAAGAGAAAACAATATAACACAAAAAGTTATTTTTTCTACTGTTTGGAGAAGTTATTGTAAAGGTGAACTAAACTTAAAATTAAACACAAAAATACCAAAATACCCACAGAATTACTACAAAGATGAATGGAAAGGTTGGGATGATTTTTTAAACAGAAAATAATTATGAAAATAGAAGAAAAAAGAATGCAATTGTTACAGGATACCATATACTACTACAGTATGTTCCCTAGATGTATGAATTATGATGAAGAAGGAGATTACATGTACCCTGTTTTTTCAGGAAACACAGCTAAGCTAAATACTGCAGGGGATGTTCTAGGAAGACTGCTGACACCAAAAAGAAGAAACATGCTAGATATGGAGTTTGGAGAAGTTCCCCTAGAAGATATATGGAGCAGTTTACCCAAAGAATTATTGAATTTAGGCACAGATTTTCTCACTGAACTTTGTTGCCTGCATGATAATTGCTCTTTTTGGGAGGAAAAAGTTCTATCTGAATATGGCAGAGAATTTGTAGAAGAGATAAAAGAAAAATTTTGCTTATGAAAGAAAAATTAATTAAGTTAGGATTTGAAAAGTGGTTGGCAGAACAAGAGTTAGCTCCTTACACAGTAATGTTTTGGGACGTGCCTAAATTTATACAGCTTGCTTATGTCCAAAAGTTTTTGCGGGAATTTAGAAAAATAGATTTAGCTATTATAGATTCTTCAACTAAAATACCTTCGGAATATTATTTTGAACTCTCGTTTGATGCAAAACTAGATTATAATTATGACCCCGAAGACTTAGTGTGGAATACAAACTATGAAGACACGCTTGAACAGGGAATATTAAAGGCTTTGGAATTATGAAAAAGACTAAACACACAATAGTAGAACAAGGCTTGAATTACTTTATCAGAATAGATGAATATTGGTTTGGAATTCATATTTTATCAGAAGTTTTAACTGAACCTTTCACAGGTAAGATAGAGGTATTTGGTTCGAGGGAGCAATGTGAAGAAAGGATTTCAGAGATTTCGGGCGGGAAAAAGAGTATAAAAAAGAAACTTAAATTATTTAGAAGATGCTAAGAAAGTTCATAGAATTCATTGTAACATTAATCATCGTATTCACACTCTTGAAACTAACAGGCACTGAGATAACTTGGCTTTGGGTATTTAGTCCTATTTGGATTCCTTTAGTTTTAGGACTGTTTAGTGTTTTAGTTGTTGTTATTACCTTAAGTCTAATCTTTTTATCGGCGAAATTATCAAAATGAGACAGTGTAATAGCTGTCTTTTTTATTTTAACTAAGTCTTAACTTTAATATTAGATAAACATCAGTATATTTGTAGAAACAAAATAAGAATTAAAAATGGGAACACCAGAAATATATAAAGAAGTAAAAAAAGATGGACTAAAAACTTCTTTTTGGAGATATAAGGACATTTTTGGATTTTGGAATTATTATAAAACAACCGCCTACTATTGGAACAATTCACCACTTAAAAACATGTAATTTGAAAACAGTACAACCATCAAGATTTAACAATAGAATATACCTAAAAGAAAAACTGACAAAAGGATTAAAAATAAAATCTCTAGAAGCAGGAAACAATTACACAATAGAAGGAACAGACCTAAAAGAATCAACAGAAGATTACTACTGTTATATAATACAAGAAGTGTGGAACTATAGGGAATTATTCAAAGACACGGAATATCAGATCATAGGATATAAGCCTGAAAAAGAAATTCAAATAAAAGAAACAGTAAGAACAAAAGAGGAAACAGTAGACTTGTATTTTGAAGAGCTGAAAGAAAATCTAAAACTAGAAAAACAATACAGAGACTACCTTAAATCTAAAGACTTTGATCCAAAAATTTATTCAGGATTTTGGGCTAAAGATAGGGGCGTGTTTAAAATCTAAAGAAAAAACTATGAAAGTCTACGTAACCAAGTACGCATTGACAAGAGGTATTTTGTTGATGGAAGTTAAAGAAACTGGAACAAATATAGTTTGTGAATCAACATCATGGAATAATTATTTTCATGAAGGCGAGTGGTTTGAATCATAATCCGAAGCAATAAAAGATGCTGAACAACGCAAAGAAAATAAGTTAATCCAGCTTCAGAATCAATTGGTAAAATTGCACAATAAAAATGTAACGATTATTAAAGAAGTTTAGTTATGAATTATCAATCATTTATGGATCAAAGAAACAGACTTGGAAACCTATATAACGTAGTAAGAAAGTCGGACAAAAAAGAAGTTTTGACAGGAGCAAATTACAATAAAGTGTTTTCACTAATTGAAGAAAACCCCCATTTGTATGAAATATATTTCTATTAAAATGGACATACCGAACGAACACCGTTTAATTTGCGAAGGATGTGGAAAAACACTAGATATGCGGGATGCTTACGTGCTATGTCATGGATGGATTGAAAACGGAGAAGTAGTTTGTTACGACAATGAAATAAGCTATTCTTCATCAATGAAAAAAGGAGAACCAATACTTTACACTAAGGATAAAAAATCAATAAACCTTAATTAAATCAGCAACAGAATAACTAACAAATAATTAATTATGACACCACAGGAAAAAGCAAAAGAATTATTAGAAAAATATCAGTCAGAAAAAATAATTACGTTTCAAAGATCTTCTTCAAGTCCTATTGAAGAATACGAATTAAACGATTCAGAAGCGAAATTTTGCATTGAAATTTTAGTAGATGAAGTAATAGCAGAGTATTTAGAAACCCCTGCAAGTCATTTCTTCGTGTATGCTACTGATAAAATAAAATATTGGGAAGAAGTGAAATCAGAACTAGAAAAACTATGAAAACGCTAACCCCAACAAATCTTATTGCGGTGGAAGTGCCGAAAGAAGCAGAAGACTTTCAAATAATAGTATATGCTGACAAAAAGAAAGCTTTGCTATTTATTGTAAATCAGCCTGGATATTATGAAACAGGATACAGAAATTTAGGACAATTATATTTAGAAATTCTAGGCGAAGTTACAGATACTGAAATATCTTTTGATGTTGAGCCTTATTTAAAATATGATACGGTATTTATTAATGGTATGCATAGATTTAGAATATATACGGATTTACCTTCAGGAAACACTTTTGATAAAAACGAATCATTCCGAAGCCTATTGCAGTCTAATGGAATAGTAATCCGTGAAGGATATAAATACATCATATTGAATCCTACGAATCAAAACTAATCAATTGACAACTCCCACTAAGTGAGATTCTGAAAGCAAGCTTAGACTAATGTCTTACTTTTAGCTTTCTGAGACAAGCCCTGCCTCAATATATTCTTAGATGCGTTTAGGTCTGCATTAGATAAGTGTCCACAAGAAGTGCATACGAACTCTGATTGAGAAAGCCTTGACTTTTTATCTGTGATGAGGCACTCGCTACACTTTTGAGAAGTATAAGCTGGATTTACTAATCCTAGGTGTTTACCTTTCTCTACCATCTTGTATTTTAGAAGTTCTTTAAACATGGCAAAGCCTCTGTCAGACATATTTCTGTTTACTTTTGTAAAACCTGACTCTTGCATTTTTTGCAATTTCAAATCTTCCATATAAATAGAAGAATAAATCTCAGATAGATTTGTAGAAGTTTTGTGTAAAAAATCTAAACGTTGATTTGAAATATTTTTGAAGAGCTTCTGAATTTGAATCTTCGTGATTTCTCTTGATTTTGAACCTTTTCTTTGACGTGCTAATTTTCTCTGTAAAACTTTAAGTTTTTTCAAATTAGGTTCTAAGAATAAAGGTGAATCTATAAAAGACCCATCAGATAAAGCTAAGAAGCGAGTTGCACCCATATCAAAAGCTATTGGATTTTGCTTATCAATCTCAATAGTTTCAAAATCAGTTTCGTATTCGGCGGTTATACAGATAAACCAACCATCAACTTGTTTAACAATTGTAGCTGTTTTAGGTTTACCAATAATTTCACGAGAATTAAAATACTTAACTTCTCCTATTTTAGGAAGTTTTATAGTTTTATCTTTGACAGTAAAATGTCTCTTATAAGTAAAAGAGTTGTATTGACCTTTCTTTGCAAATTTAGGAAACCCAGAGCCTTTGAAAAATCTTAAGTAGGTCTTATCTAACCTATCTAATGAATCTTCAAGAGTACTAGAATAAGTTCTTTTTAAAAAAGGAAAGTATTTCTTTAACTCAGAAAGTTGGTTATACTGGTCAAATTTAGACGGAGATTTTTTACGCATTTCATAATGAGTAATCCTTTCTTCTAATGCTAGATTATAAATAAATCTACAAGTGTTCACCCAAGACTCAAAAGTTTCCTCTTGTTTCTTAGTTGGTTTAAGCTTATATTTATAAGTTTTCATTAGTTTCATAGTGTAAAGATAATTATAAAAACTTTAACTACCAAATAGATAAATTTTAGATTAATTAAACTACATTTGTAAAAGGAAAACTTATAATTTTAAAACAAAAGTAAAATGTACAAAGATTTAAAAAAAGAAACCCCAAAAGAGGGAGAAAAAGTGTTTTGCGGAATAAGTGAAAAACCATTAGCTCCAAAAATAGCGATATTTAAAAGGGGTAAATTCTATAGTATTTCAGATTCTGAGATAGAACTTTTCCCAACACATTGGAAATATCCAAATGTACCATTTATGTTTTAACCATTAAAAAAAGTAAAATTTAACCACTTAAACTAAACAAATGAAAACAGCAGAAGAATTTATAAAAGAGAATAAAAAAATTGATTACTTCGGTAACAAAGTCAGGACATGGATTTGTAGCAGACAAACAATCAATACTAAACGCTTATCCACTTGACCAAATTAAATAGTTATGAAAACACAAAAACTAATTCCGCTTTTGGATTACGTATTGGAACAAACTGGAAAAATAAAACCAGGATGTGACTATACAAACGACCAAATACTTATAAGAATATCCAAGTACGCTATATTTTTATCAGAACCTTTAAAGCTTTCGCAATTCGTGCCGTGTGATGACGAAGGAAATATTTTATCAAACCCAAAAACTAAAGATAGTTATCGTCAAAAAGAAATTGATGATTATCAAAAAGCAAAATCAGATGTTTTATTTGAAGGTTTTAAAACGGTAACCTGTAACAATGAAATAGCCGTTAGAAAAGAAGGAAATGTTACAATAACTATTTCAGAAATGGAAAATTTGAATATCGATTTTCTTGCACCACATTTTGGAATAACCCTCACAGAAAAAGCAGTTAAAACTATAAATGGATAGATTATGGAAACAGGATTAGAAAAAATTATTGTACAAAGAATTGAAAAGCAGATTGGCAAACACGGATTTACAGGAGAACATCACGCCAATCATCCTGAATGGTATGCAGAAGGACAATTAGTAACTGCCAGCTATAGGCTTTCAAAAGAAATAGCTTATTCGGTTGAGCCTAAAAACTGGGACTCAATGTGGTGGATTGATTTATGTATGAAACCATACATTGAAAGATTGTCTATTGCAGGGTCATTTATGGCTGCTGAAATCGACAGATTAATTGAAATTGACAAAAGACAAACAAAATGAAACAACTAACAGAAAAAGACGCCATTTGGTGTAAGACGCAGAAGCAATGGGATTCGATTATTGAAAGATTCTCATTAGAAGAAAATATTAAAAATTATGATTTTAATAGAAGAAGAGTAATATTGGTAAAAAAAGGTATTTGGGATAATTTAGTAAGAGCTGAAGAAAATGACTACACCATCCACCAAGCAAAAGACATTCTAAAGAAGTCATTCAAAAAAGATGTTTTGAAGAGATTGGACAATTTGGAAGAAGAACGTAAGAATGGGAATCCTATCGAATTATTAGAAAAATTACTTTCTGAAATTACTCCAGAAGAATCTTTAAAAATAAAAAAAGATATGATTTCACTCGCACTAAAAGGGGAACCTTTAAAATTCGAATTGCCTACAAAAGAGTTGGAAGAACTGCCTGAGGATTGGTGTGTTTTTGTGACCGTAGATAATAGAAATGCAATTGCTGAATGGTCTAAAAACCCAAATCTGCATTATGGTGTTTATGTTTTTTATGATAAAAAGACTCACGAAGTTACTACTATTAAATCAAAAGGATTTTACATAAAACACACCGAAATAACTTTCGATCAGTTCAAAAAATGGGTATTGAAAGAAGATGATTTAACGCCTGTTGAAAAAATGCTAGATGTTAAAGAAAAACTGCTTTCAATCCGAGAAGTTCAAGTAAAAGTATCAAATCAAGAAGAAGCGAATGAATGCGCTGAAATTGCAAAGGCGTGTGGGGAGAAAATATCCACATTATTCTTATATCCAAATGATGGAGAATATTTTAGCTATAATTACACAGGTTCTAATGTTTTTGGTTTTTATAAATTTGATGATTCAATGAAAGAAATAAAACTCCAAGAATTTAAAAAAAGTTTCGGTAAAAAACAAGAAACTGAAATTGATTGGAGCAAGGCGGGGCAGTTGGTTAAAAACACAACTGATTACTTTTTAATTACTAACGGGATACATTCTAAAACGCTTTTTGAAGCAACTCCTTGTAATGGAAATGGCAAGGGAGTTTTGCATAGAGGGTGGGTAAAAGAATCTTTCAAACTTTGCACCGAACCAATAACACTTAAAAACGAATAGGTGAAAAAATTTTTAATATTTCTATTTCTCTTGGTAACATTTTTGACAAGAGCGCAAAGCATAGATACAGATTCCAAAGGAAGTAAAATAGCACAAGGAGTTTTCACAGGAACAGCTTTGTTTATAGTTGCAAATAGCTTGCAGGGAGGAGAAAATCGTTGGTTATCATATCTTATTTCAATTGGAGGAGCTATGTTATTAGAATCAACTTTAAATACTAATTTAAGAAGCAGTTCTTATGTTTTAGGCGGCGCGATAATAATTAATACAAGTTTTGAAATTTTTAAACCAAAAAGAAGAAAATGTCTGAATTAAAAAGAAGCACAATATTTTGGAACGTTTTACTGACAGTAGTATCAACAGTTCTTATTTTAGTTTTAGGTGATGATATATTAGAAAATTTAATAAAGTTTTTAGCTTTAAACAGTATTTTAATGTTTGTTTTATTACTTTCCGGTACTCTCAATGAATATGAAATGCCTCAAATATTTCCATTCAGCTGTATCTCTTTTGGTGCTTTGTTTATGGGAGTACTTTACGGATTTTATTTAATAATTGTAAAAATAAATAAGTTTATAGATGGAGAATAAGTACGAAAGACGTTTAGATATTATTTGGGATGACTCTGTGCCCGAACGAGGAGAATTCGGCAAAAAGTTTGAGAACAAAGAAGAAAAAGAACTGTTTCTAGCTTGCAATTGTAAATCAGAAGTCTTAGGGATTCAAAAATTTGCAGATGAGGATGAGTACTATCTGACAGTTTTTAAATACAGATCGGAATCACATACTTTCATAGAAAGGCTTAAGTTGGCTTGGAAAGTATTTAGAGGTGAAGGCATTAATACAGCTGATGTCGTTTTATCCTCAGAGAATTTTGAGAAATTAAAACAGTTTTAAAAATGAATAAAGTCTATATATTATTCAAAGAGCAGGGAGCCTATGATGATTTTCATTCTGAAATACACGCGATATATTCTAAATTAGAATCCGCGGAAAAAGAAAAACAAAGAATAGAAAATAACATAGAGCTACTAAAATCTAAATATACAGAACAGTTTAATTCTACTATGAAAAAAGATAGTGGATCTCTAAAGGACTTTAAAATAGACAGGTATTATAAATTCAAAAGAGAGAATCCAGAAGTGGAAATTCACACAGTATACATTCAAGAACACACAGTAATTTAAAACCAAAATAAAATGGGAGTAAAAACGACATATAGCATAACAAGAGAACTTGCCATACAGGCAATCTTAGGAAAAGTTTATTCGGCGGGAGAAAAAGAATTAGAAGAAATTTTAGAAAACCTAATAAATCATCCCTTCCAAAACTACCAAATAGTAAACCAATTAGACAAAAACGATTGGCACAACATTGAACATATAGGACAACTACTTTAAAAAACAAAAATAAATGCCCTTACACAGTAAAGTAAAAAAAGCACAAGCACTTTCGCAAGAAGCAATTTATAAGTTAGCTGATTTTCAACAAGGGAAAAGGAAGCTAGTAAAGACAGGTAGGGATTACATAGATAAACATTTAACTGGAATTTTACCCTCAGATGTACTGACTTGTTTCGCACCAAGCGGTATCGGAAAAACCGAAGAATTTTGTAAAATATTTAGCAATTTTTTGGATAAAAAGATAAACCCACATGCTGATAATTACGTATCGTTGGAGTTTAATCTTGAAATGCTCTACTTTAACTTGTTTTTAAGAAATACTGCAAAAAGTCTGAATAAGAAGAAATCGGAAGTTATTCTAAAAGAGTTTACAGAGGAAGAACAAGCCGTAATAAAAGAGTATCACAAAGCTCTGTCGGATGATAGGAGATTTATTGTGGAAGAGTCTGTAAACACCAAAGAGTTCTTTGAGATAATAGATACTTTCTGTGAAGAAAATAAATCTAAGGATGGAATATTTATTGGCATTGACCACTGCAAGTTAGTACTACCTTCCGAAAAAGGGGAAGACCCGTTAGAGACAATAACAACTTATATTAATATAATTCGAAAAAAATATAAGAATGTTTACTTCATATTGTTAAGTCAAGTAAATCGTAGCTATTATAGCGTTGAACCTAAGGAAAGGAGCAATTCAGCAGTGCCTACAACTTCTATGATTTTTGGAGCCAGCCATTTTGAGTTCCTTTCCTCTTACATTGTAGCGATAGTAAACCCATTTAAAACTTTTGGAATCCAAGAATATATGAAAGTGAAAGCAGATAGATATCCGCACTTATCAGAATTTGAAACATCGGAAGATAAAAAAGGTTATGTAAGTTATAATGCTGTCGGGAATATGTTTTATCATATTTTGAAGCTGAGGGATTCTGATTGTGTATTTGAAACACTACATATAGAGAAAATGGATTTACCCCAGGAACAGTTAGATAAAATGAAACAGTCTGTTGAAGATAAAATAGAAACAGCCAAAACTATCTCCCTACCAGTATTTGAAGGATTTACAAATTCTACTTCTCCACTACCAACGGTAAAGCCTTTTGAAGCATTTGGTCAGAGTTTTGAGAAAGATAGAGAGCCATTTTAATTTTAACAGTTTTTATTTGTTTCTTAACTTTTTTCGCCCGATATTTACAAAAAATAAATCAATTATGAAATCAAATAAAGAATATAGGTTTAAAGACAACCTAAAAGAAAAAGAATTTCACGATAAATTTAAACAAATGTTTGAACGTGATAATATGGCAAAAACTACTTTATCTGCAATCGTTTTTGGTTGGGAAAACGACAGACAAAATTATCCAAAAGAGTATTTGACTGAAAAGGAGGAGAACATCTGCTTAAGTTTAATACAGTGGCTTGGTAGTCCTGTTGCGCAAGGTTTTTTAGATAATTGTGGATTTGAATTAAACAAAAAATAATTATGAGAAAAATATATAAAATTTACGAACAGGCTTGGACTACTTTGGAGACCAATATAGTAAGCCACGATTACGGAGACCAAACTAGATGTATGACTTTTCTATTGAGAACTATTTTTGTAGAGGGTTATGATAAACGAAAAACTCTAGCAGATGGATTTAATACTCTTAAAGAAGCTGAAAAGTTTATTGAGGATAATATTCAAGATTACGACAAATGGGTTATATTAGCTGAATACACTAAAGAAGAAAATTAATTATGGATGATGAACAAAAAGAAGGTTGTGCTATGTTAAGTTGCATTATTTTAGGACTTTTACTTTGGATTGCGGTGGCGTCTTTAACAGAAAATCGCGAAGAAAAATTTGAAAGTAAGGAGATAGTTCAACCCGAAAAAGTACTTACAACAGACGGTAAGAAAGTTGATACAATTTATGTTTATAAAATAAAAGAAAATTAATTATGGAAAACTCAGAATTTGGAAATGGCCTAATAGTAGGTTGGATTGTTAGTGGAATTATTTTCACTGTATTAGGTTTTGCACTTACTAAACCCACAGAAGAATTAAAATCAACAACTAAAATAGTGCCCGAAAAAGTACTTACAACAGACGGTAAGAAAGTTGATACAATTTATGTTTATAAAATAAATCAAAAATAATGGATAAAACAGACAGAATAGCAATTTTTATTTGGTTAGCACTTTCTATATTAAGTACTTGGTATTTCAGACTATTAGAAGCTTTTCTTTTTCCCTCTTTGTTACTTTGTTTATGGGTGCTATTATCGTTAGTAACTAATAGTTTAATTTTAAAATTTACTGAGAAGAGGATAAAACTTCCAAAATCTTTAAAATACTTAAATAGAAAATCTCCAATATATGAGCTAGTGAAAGAGAAATATGATATTTACTACTCTATCTATAAGCACGAACTTGGTTATTTTGATTTAAAAGAAGAGTTTGTCTTTTTTCTACCTTTTTCCGCCATTTTTCAAACATGGAGATATAACCATACAAGGACAATTCGCCCTCCAAAACTTGATGATGAGGGATTATTGAAAATCGAAAGTCTAGAAACACTCTTTGAAGAAATATATTGGAAAGAGAAAGCTAAATGGGACTTAGAAGAAGTGGTGAAATTACAAAAAACTTCTATGAAAGAACAGCTTAATAAAGAATTTAAACAAAACTATATTTAAAATGACAATAGAAATTAAAAGAAATACGTTGATCGTTGAAGCGGATAATGTAAGAATTGAAGAGACTGCTTTTGAACCTATTTATGATAAAAGGTTAGACGGCAGTAAAGACTTCTCTAAGAGATTGGGGGAAGATGTAGTAGATGAAGTTTTAAATCTATTATCTGCCCCCTTAGAAGATTTAATCTACTACAGAAAAGCAGAGTATGACAGTTTAAGTCTGATTCTATCATTGTACAATAAACTACCCAGAGATAAAGCTCAAGATTTATATTCTATTTTGAAAGATGAATATGTATGAAGCAATATCCTTGTATTTCAAGCAGTACAATAATGTGCACAATGTCTACTTCTTTAATTGGGAGTGCGATGCCCTCGTGATAAACAAAAGTGAATACTTAATTGAATGTGAAGTTAAGATTTCTCGCGCCGATTTTAAAAAGGATTTTGCAAAAGTAGAAAAACATCTGCGTTTACAAGATAAAGGCTGCTTTGATAAGCCAAACCGTTTTTATTACGTCTGCCCCGAAAACTTAATAAAAGTAGAAGAAATTCCTTCTTATGCAGGATTGTTTTATGTTAAATATGGGACTTTAGAGAAGATAAAAGAGGCACCTTTGCTCCACAAAAACAAATTGCCTTACAAGGAAAAGCTCTTCAATAAATTATATTTCGCCTATAAAGAACTACAGCAGTTTAAGTCTGAAGATACTTACAAGGAAATTAAGAGAGAACTTTTTAATTTAAAAAAGACTTTAGCTAATAAAGAACTTGTAGAAAAGGAGTCTGATAGATACATAAGAGAATTAACCTCAGAACTAAGACATTTGAAATATGGACAAAGACCTTGAAAATCAGCTTTTAGCTCTTTGGTTATTAGAGCTTAGAATGAATACAACTCACATCTTAAAAGAGTACTTGGAAGATGAGGAATTATTAGCTTGGGCGCGAAAAAATATTAAACAAAGAGTGCATGAGACTAATCCAAGGGAATTTGAAGTTTGGTATCGCGACAGCCATATTTTGTACATAGCAAGGGAGTTAGAGTACCATCACCATATTAAGAATTATCCAATCCTGCAATTAAATTAATGAAAATACCACTAATATTAAGCCAAGCAAGGTTTCAAGATAAAATTTTACCTAACCTCAAAGAGGACTGTTTTTATATCTCTATCTTAGATCCCGATGATCTAGGCTCTCTAAGCCTAGATACTGACAATTTCAAGACTTTTAAATTTTGGGATATCGAAGAGGATATTTCAAGTTATAAATGTTTTAATTTTGAACAGGCCAGAGAAATGTACCAATTCATTAAAGCTAATTACGGTAAACAACTTATAGTTCATTGTCATGCAGGTGTGTCAAGATCCTCAGCAGTAGGTGAATTTTACTTTGAAATGCAAGGAGGGAGCTATAAACAGCTTACAGAGGCTTACAAAAACATAATGCCAAATGGAAGGGTGCTTTCTTACTTGAGAATCGCAGAAAAAGAAGACACAACAGTTTATGACTTTAAAATAAATTTTACACAGTAATTAAAATGACAAGAATAATATTAAAAGATGGGAAATACGTAGTGATGGCTCCTAAAAAATTAAGAGTTTTAGAAAGAGTAATAACTTATTTTTTAAATTACAAAAAACCAGTGAAGATTATGGTAACAGATAAAGAATTAGAAAGTAGTTTTGAATATTGGTTAGCACATTATCAATGTAACGGAGACAGTCATTATTCAGATGACAAAATTGAAAGAATACAAGAAATCTATTATGACAAGATTGTGGATAGAGTCTTACAAGATTTGCCCGAAATGACAGATGAAGAAAATGATGTGATTGTTGAACGATTAAGTAATATGTTTTGATAGAATCAAATAGACAGCTAGAAGTATCTAAGAAGTGGTTAAAAGCTTTTCAAGGACGTTTAGAAATGATAAAAGAGAGTAAAGACAGCTATAGTCAACCTTTGATGTATAAATTAGCGTTAGATTCCACACAAAGTATGATTGACGAATTAACAGAAGAAATAAATAGGTATGAAAAATGAGTTTAACATTGAAGAAAGTTTTGATAGTTTTCTCAACAGCGAAGATTTAGATGGAGATTATAACGAACTCTTGTATTGCTATGAAGCAGGATATCGCGCAAAACAAACTGAAATACAAAAGTTAATAGAAGTACTTGAAGAATCCATGAAAGAGTATGGTAAAGATTTAGATATTGCAAGAAGAATAAACTATGAACAGTTTACACAAAGTAAAATTAAAACGCTTAAGGCATTATTATGAAAGAAATCGAGTTAGAAGAACCAATAGGAAACTTCATTATTAAAAATGCAGAAGGTGTTCCCTACGAGGATGGACAATATTATCATTATTCAGAAGTCTGTAAACTTTTAAAACTTCAAAACCAGAATATAAAAAATCTCCTTAAAACACAAAGAGAAAACTGTTATGTTGCAATTTATAATGATAATTACCTCAATAAAGAAATTGCTTCCCTTTGTATAACTGCACAAGAACCTCCCTTAAAATAATAATCCCCTACTTGAGCCTTAATTGGTTTAGGTAGGGGAATTTTCTTGTTAGTGAACGATAGAGAATGCTTATATAATCTTTTTTAGTTTCAAACAAATTCTATGGGCTTCCAAAACTTTATAGTAATAAGTAAAAGTTATTTCACCTGGATTATAGTTCAAAGCAGCAAAAGCTTTTTTAGCATCCCACTCAGACCTGATTAAAGCCTTTAGAAGCAGTCTTTGTCTTAAAGTGCATAATCTACCTTCTTTGAAATCTGAAGGCTTGTGGTAGTCTAAATTAGGATTTACTGCTGAGTTCATTCAGACGTTCTACAACTTCAGGATACATTGGATGCTTTTTTGGAGACTTTCCTGACATAACTAGTTTCCACTCATTTCTTGTCTTTGAGTGCATTATTTCGAATACACAAGAATCTTCACTCATATACAGAAAACTCCCTGTAAAATTTTCATAGTTTTCTACTTCCCATTTACCTCTATAAGCTTCCTTTACTTGCCATTTCGGGCAAAACAAACTAAACAGTTTTTTCATAATCTTCTACTTCTTTTAGGTACTTAGTAACAATGCTTTTAGCTTTTTCAAACTGTTCTTTAGTTATTTCTTTGGCTTCCTCTAAAGCTTTTTCTGAAAAATTCTCACTACCTTGTCTAAAAGAGGTTACCATATCTAGAGATACTCTCTCTACTTCCGCTTTAAACAGTGGCTTAAAATCATCGAAATAAGACTCTTGTTTTAAATGTTCTATGTGGTAGTATTCGTAGCCGCTACCAAACTTAGACTTTACTTTTAAATACTTTCCCTTGTATTTGCCTATTACTTCACTAACGTTGACAGCTTCTTTAACTTTCCTGTCTTCGTATCTTCTTCTTAATTCTCCTACTGTAAGGTTATCATTTTCTTTTTCTAAATCAACAGTTATTCTCATAATTTTTAATATTTTGTTATTTTTACACTACTCGTAAGGTGAAAATACCCACACTCACATAAATAATATCTTGAAGGTTTCTTAAATCTCTTAGCGCAGGGATTGTATTTTGTTTCTATAATACGTTCTAATTCTAAGCGTGCCTCATCTTTTGTATTAAAAATTCTCTTATTACACATAATTATAAAATTTTATTTGTGAATTCTTTTAATAATTTACAAGCTTGATTTACTAATTTAGGATTATCGTAAACACCTAGAAAATTTTGCATAGCTTCATCTTTACAGACCACTACAAAGTTTCTACTGAAGAATCCCTCGCCAAAAAATCTGCTCTTAGACTCGCAAAGATTGATACAGTCTTCTGTGGTTGATAAGGGTATTACTATGACTACATCTTCTAAGACCTTTATAATAACTCCTGGTCGTGCTTTACGGACTTCAAAGGTTCTTATAACATCGTGCTTTTTAAGTTCCTTTGGTCGAATTTTAGAATTGCTTATAGCCGTTACAGATTGCAGTACTTCCACTACATCATTATACCCATACTGTTTAACTTTTAAGTCTTTGATTACTTGATCTAAGTGCATATTTTTCTTTTTAAATTATTAGTATTCAAAGATAATTAAAATCTACGGATTAAAAACACAAAACAATGTTAAATAAAAAATCCCCAAACATTTCTGAATGGGGGATGCACTTTTACTTGCTAAATAATTTTAAATGTTCTGTAAATAATCGAAAAACTCTTTATATTCTTCTTTATAGCACATCTCTTTGAAATGTTCAAACTCACTTTTATACTTTTGATACATGTTGCTGTTTGTAAGTTTTGAATACAATGTATTGGCTGAAATATCTGCAAGTTTTACAAAAACTGCTAGACTGTTTTCTGACAGTTCTTGATAGTATTTATCTGATTTTCTTTCTTTACGCGTTTTCCCTTTTTCATCAGTAACACAGTAAACGATATCGGCGACCACTTCTCCTGCTAGATAATTTCCAAATACTTCAGTAGTTTTATCTTTAATATCATTATATGTTAATCTAAAGTCCTCAATCGCCTCGTGCATTGATAATCCACCTCTAATAATATCTTTATAAGAGACTGTAGTTGAAAATTGATTTTTCTGATTAAGTACATTTCCTTCCATTATAAGATGAATAAACTTTTCTCCTTGTGCTTCCACACATTTTAAGTGAAAGCTGTAAGGCAAACTATCACCGTATTTTTGATTGCAGTAGTTATCTGCTCTATCGTAAATATAATTTCTTAAATCTAATATTTCTTTTCTCACTTATTTTTGTTTTAAAGTTCTTTCATAATCTTCAAACCTAACCTTTACTATTTTAGACCTGTCTTCGTTTCTTAGGATTACCCCCTCTGGCTTGTTTAAGGCTGTTTCTGTTAAGGCCACATTTGTTTTTGGTATAAACTTATTCAAGCTATCTAAAACTGTTTTATGCTCGAAGTTGTCAAATCGAAACTCTACCAAAGGTACATAATCAAAATTAGGAAAATTTTCTAACATTTCCTCTCTGTTTAAAAACTTTTGACCATAGGTAATCCCTTTATCAGTTTCTTGTTCGCGCCACCTAGAAATAACAGACAAATCCTCATCTAAAATAGTTAAATCATCATAGACCGCAAAATCAAAGACTCTGAAACCGTTCAATTCTTTACCATATTGTTTAGAGTTAGCTGATGTTTTCCCACCATAAAATTCTCCGTAAATAACAGTTAATTTTTCTGTTTGAGGGATTTGTATTTTAAGATTTTTTAAACCACTTACTATTTCTTGGGCATTGTCAAAATATAAATCATCCGAGTGATGTAGAATAAACTCTCTCGCACCGATTAAGTATTCGTCTCCATAACATATAATTCTTACATTTGTACCGTCTATCTTTTCAGTGGCGTACATTTGCTCTCTCTCTATAGAAGTTGTAAGCTCTGATAATAATTTACCTTTATCTCCTAATTTATGGAGAGTTAGTATTGAAGGATACTTAGTAAGAGTATTAATCTTATCTTTACCGTACTTACTAATTAATTCTTTTAACATAAATTCATTGTTTTAATATTACTCTGCAAACTTACGGAAATAAAAAACTACCTACAAGATTTTAACTATTATTTATGTTTTTTTAATATTCTATGTGTTGTTGCTTGCATTGATTCAGGATCTAATTGAAAAGCAGAAAGCATTTGAGATAATCCTACCTTATCAGGAATATTTAGAGTTGATAAAGTTTTAGATAGTTGAGAATACTCATAAGTTATATTAACTAAAGTTGATTCGTCTAAGCCGAAAGCTTTATTATAATTCTTCTCCGATAAAGGTTCTAACTGCTTAATCAAGACTTTCAATGCTGATTTCAAAGACTGCTTATTAAATTCTGTTCTTTGCAAGCTTTCTAAAGATTCAAGAAGTATTTGTGATTGGATTGTTACGTCCAGGAGTTGCATTCTATTGTTCAATTGTTATTCTTTTATTAATCATCAACCATAACTTTTCATAGTCGGTTAATAATACTTTATTTTGGATTATATTATTTTTTACTGTTATTTTCTTTTCCTCGCCTTGGGTAAAAATATAATAGACATTGGGTAAATCTAGAGACTTCTCGCAGTAAATGGGGTATATCACTGATAACTGTCTTTTTAAATTGTTTACAGTTCTTTTTACGTGCGAATAATGTATCATGTTTTCCGTGGCGAAATCTTGAAAATTCATCGAAGGATTATCCAAATAAGATTTAATTATAAATTCTTTTTTAAACCTGCTTTCTTCAGCTGTCATATTACTTCTTTTTCCTTCCTGATTTGGTTTGCTTATCCAAAATAATTTCATCCATATAAAAGTACCTGAATTTCTTATCCTTAAATTCTTCTTCGATCCATGTATCTTTATCAGTTCTTCTAAAAGAGCATTGAGGATTTTCTTCTGTGGCGCATAATATTTTGTCAGATGTTATTCCACACACGGTTCCGCTGTAGCTTTCACATTTAACTTTAAATCCTTTATATTTCTTGTATACTAGGTACATGCCGTTTGTTTTATCTGGTTCTTGCATTTTTTTTATTTTAATTATTCTTCAATTACTTTATTAATCATATAGAGAAAGCACATGAAAAGTATTCCTAAGTGTATTCTCCACGCTATAAAACCGCATAAATATCCGTCATAATAGTAAACTCTCCAAAATTCTAGGCTGAACTTCTCAAATCCGCCTAGTATAGAAAAGAAAACTGCTAAAGTAGTTGTTGTTAGAGGTATTATTAAACTTAATGCAAACCACAACTTAAAGCTCCATTCTATTGCAAATGCAATGTTTTCTAGATACCTTATTTTTAGAATTGGTTCAATTAGCGGTTTTACAAATCTTATAAAATGTTCTATCATTTCGCGGGAAAAAGTTTACAATCAAAAAGAGAAAACAAATCTCTCATTTCTTCAAAGGTTAAATTACTAGGAAAGTTGAAAAGCATATCGAATTCTTGTTTCATAGCTTCGTTATCGTGAAGCCTCAACCAAAAACAGTCTCCATCATATTCTAGCTTAAATATCTCAGGATTACTCTTGATTAAAATAAGTTTTCCTGTGAAGGTATTTTTGTTAAAGCGGTCTGACAGAGTACGCCATTGTTCAGTCGAAAACATCCTATAAAATATTCCAAGATTTATCCAAGTCTAAAACACCTGCAATTTCAAAACTATCATCTGATAACTGTAGATTACCTTTACTAGCATTAGACCTAAACTTTTCAAATTCCTTTAAAGCCAGTTCTCTAGCCTGTTCTTCTGATTCTGCTTTTATAGTTGCACAAATCACGGCTCTATAGCCAATCGTAACGTCAAAATTTGTTTTCATAATTTAAACTGTTTTTATGATATCATAATAGTCCACTGCCATACTTTTGAACATGGAAACACCTGTGTAATCGCCTGCCGTAAAAGCATCTATAATTTGGCTTTTTTCATCTTCCATAAGATTATCTATATGAGTTAAAACAGGAAGTAAATCTGAATCTCCACCGTTATCAATCATTTCCTGGACGATATTCTTTAATTTTTGTAGTGCTGTCATTTAATTCTCTATTACTGTATTACCGCCTAATTCTAATCTTTTCACTACTTCTCTCGCTTGAATGAATCCTGAACTATCCCAACTCATAAAACTTTCCCATTTACCATTAACATATTTGTAGATTCTAGACTCCCAATAAGAATTCCAACCATTTTCTATATATTTTTGGATATAGTATTTATAAGTGTCCGAACCTTTGATAGGATTTAAAGTAGGTTTCTTAGGAGAAAAATTACTAGCAATTCTTTCTGTTTCTTTCAAAGCTTCTTCTTTTTCCATTGTGGCGGACAAGATAAAGAACAGTTCCTCTTTGTGTGCTAAGGTACTCATATCTTTATCAATGCTTGTTGAAGAGCTTCCTCTAAAACTTCTTCATAAGATTTCCTATAAAATCCATCATGAGAAAGAGTAGAGTATTGACCTAACTTCATTAAACGATAATAGAATTGATTATAAGGTCTGTCTTCTCCTAGTAATATTTCAATGTAAATATTGTGCACTTCTCTAAGCCAGCGTTGTAGAAGACTTTGAGTTGGTGCTTGTGCAATTAGTACACTGTGGTCATAATTTCTTCTCTCTAGTATTCTAGGCTCTATATATGGAAAATCCATTTCTCCACCTCTCCCACAATCTAAAGTATGAGCTAAAGTTTCATAATAACCATTTCTACAAATCTCATTGAATCCTTTTTCTTGGGCTAATTTTGCCGTTTTTAAACTTACTTTCATATTTTTGATTTTAAAGTGTCACCTACCTTAAGATTTAGAGCATCAAATGGCGGGACAGCTACTTCTATAATAGTGTCTGCATTTTTCAATAGCAAGTATGTTTTAGAACTACTCCAGTCTAAAGGTGTTTCAATAAGCACATACCCTTTGTCTTGGTATTTCTCTATTGGCTTTGCTTCTTTAAATGAGCAAGAAATCGAGCAAAAAAGAATTAAAAGTAAAAACAGTTTTTTCATAATCCATTAATTAAATTAAAAGTATTGGCGATGAAATTACAGTGAGTTTCTAACAAATGGTCTTCCGCAGTAGCCTCTTCTAATAAAAATAGTGCTTGTTTTAGGGCTTCTAATAACTCAGAATCTTTTAATCCTTCTTTATACCCCGCTAAATAATCAGTTTGTGCTATTTCTCCAAATGTAGAATCTATAAATGTGTCGGGGTGAACATCATCAAAATATACTCCCCAAGCTTGTTTTGCATATTCTAATGCTTTTTGTTCTTTTGTCATAATTTTTTATTTAATTTTATCAATTGCTATATAACATCCTTGCCCACAAATCAACTCGGCTTTAAAACTCCTATAACGATAAACAATAGAAGTGAACATACCGTAATCTTTTTTCTTTTTAGAAACTTTACCTGCCTTTGAAAAAGCTTCTAGAATTATCCAATTCAAACTACTTTCTCCATCAATATTTTGCTTAGAAAGGGTATCACTTCTTTTTTGTGCATGTTTTAAATAAGCGGTGTAAAGCGTATCTAACTCTTCATTTGTTTTTGATTCCAAAAGCTCAATAGTTTTTTGTTGCCATCGTTCTTTGTGACCGTATTCTCTTACAAGATCTTCTCCAAACTTTTTCAAAGCTAGTTTACCTTCCTCTGAGTTTTGAAATTCTTCAAGTTCTTGAGCAAGTGTTTTTATATTTAGTGACATAATTAAGATTTTTCTCTTGAAAATGCTATTGCATGTCTTTCAGGAATTAGACATTCAAAATTAACTTTAACTCCCTGCCAAAATGTATCAGAAACATCAAATTTTCTAATAATTCCATCATATCTTTTTATGTGCTTTGAAACATTATCAGCCTGTGATTTTGTTTTGCAAACACCTTCGAATTTTAAATATTTTATTCCGTCTATTTCGTATAGCATAATTACTGTTTTAAAAGTTCTTTAAATTGTTCTAGTTTTATTTCTTGGTCTGAATCAAATTTTGACACGACTCCGTTAAATCTTTTAAGGGAAGGATGTTTGTACAAATAAAAAGGCAATCTTAAATTAAAAACAAAATTTCCTAATTTATATCTTGCTTTATTCGATAAACTTACAATCTCTTTTCTTGTTTCTTCATCCTTGATGAACAACACCTTGTTTTCAAATTGTTTCATAATTCTCTAATTTTAAGCATTGCATCTGCAATTTTATAACTCACTCTAGCTAAAGCTTCAAAACAGCTTCCCTCTCCTATTTCTTTAGCTGTCACGACTTCCATTAATTCAGGGCTTGTTAAAGAAGCTTGCATGGCTGAATTGGCGAAATAGTCTCTTAAAGTCATCCCTGCCTGTCTTATCTTAGTTTGGTCATTAGTAACGAATGCAAAAGGATTGTTTGGTTTTTTGTCTTCCATTTTATTAGTGTTTAATCCAAATCATCGTTTTCAAGCGCCTCCTTTACCAAAGGACATTTGAAGTAGATATGGTTATATTTGTTTTTAATTTTAGCTGTAAAGCCTTCCATATTTGTTTGTTCTTCATGTTCACAAATTATATGAAACATGTCATCTCCCACATAATTTCTGCCTTGATCGTAGCTACTGCTCTTATGAAAAGGACAGGATATACACTCTTTAATTTCTAGGTATGGCATAATTATTTATTTAATAAAATTTCTAAACCTCCATTTTCATATTGTAAAGGATTATCCCAACTAAATTCAGGATGTAAATAGCAATCTCTTGTACTTTTTAAAAACTCTATCATAATTATTTAATTTTCGGCGGAAAAAGACTTAAAAATACGAAGTTTATAAGTATTTTCCTGATTTCTTCTACAAAGATATACAATTAGTTTTAACTGCAAATTTTATTTAACAAAAGATTAGGCAATACCCTTCCAAGCAATTCCATAACAAATTTTATCAAATCCAGATCTACCAACTTTATTTGAAAACTTAGAGTAAAGACTATCATTATTTTTCCCCTTCTTATAGTTCTCTTTTATATACCGAACATCACTATTTGTTAGTTTAGTATTTGGATGATCCTCACCTTTTAATTTTTCAACATTCTCGAAACAGCCATTGTTAACAGCATGTATAGCGTTTTCAGACCTCGTACACCATTCCATATTAGAAACTCTATTATCCCACCTCTTAAGATTTAGGTGATTTACAATAGGCAGGTTTAAAGGGTTTGGAATAAAATGTTCAGCTACTATACGATGTCCAAGAAAATTAAATCTCTTACTATCGACATATAAAATTAATTGTACATAACCGTTGCTGTAATAATTATTTTTAAGTATTTTACTTTTAGTAAACTGTTTCACTCCGTTATTACGTGTAAGTAGCCTGTCTTTATTTTTAAACCTGCCTAAATTGCTAACTTCATAATAATCTTCAAAATTCTTAATAGGTAGCCAAATTTCATTCAGGAGCTCTTCTTCTGTAAAAGTTATCTCCATTTTTCTTAATTCTTGTGTTGTCATTTTATATAAATTAACCTCCCTTAAACTAATAAAGGAGGTGTGTGTTGTTTTTAGAACCAATAAGGGAAATGATTTTTTATATTTTCATCCTTTTTTATATTGAAAAATCTGAAACCTGACTTAGAGTTGGAAAAATTTGATTTAACCCAGTTGGAAGGCGGAGAAAACGCAGGGTAATTGTAATATTGAAAATCAGTACTTGTACTCTCATCAAATAGAGAAAGGTGTGAATCCCCTTTTGAAAATTCTATAAAATTACCATCATACAGTCCATTCTCTTTTAAATAGTGATCTATTTTCTTGGCCTGCTTATCATCTAAGTGTGGGCGGAATCCAAATTTTAAAGATTCAGAGTCTTTTCCGTGGGTTTCAGCTATAGTGTGCTTACCTATTTTAAAGTGGTCAATAAACTTTTTCTGAGTTTTTACTTCTACTTTATTTGGGTACCTTTGTTCTAAAATACCTTTGATGGCTTGTGCAACAAAATAACTGAAAATCCCAGAATGATTATCTTCGACTAAAAAATTATACTTAATATTTTCATAATCATCTACTAAGGAATCCACTAATTTTAAACTGAACGAAACACCCAAATCAAAGGCTTCTTTGTCATTCATATTCTGAGGCAACTCATGCCCTTTTCTGGTTGTCTGCCCCCCTAAACCATCCATGTAATCTCCTAAGTTGCTGATTATCAATGTCTTAGACTTTTGATAAGTCTTTGTATGTTGTATCATTAAATCAAGTCTTCGGAATAATTCTTCTTTATCCCATTTCCCATCATATAAAGGATCTCCATTTCCATTCACATCCATCGCAATATGGACATCTGTGAATACCAATCTATCAAACCATTCATCAGATACAAAATCTAACTTTCTAACTTCGGATTTGATAGGTGTGATATACTTTGGAATGATATCTTCTAGGTGCTTATCAATATCTATTGTGGCAATCTCTTCTGTTGTATAGAACACTACGTTAAAAAATGGAATACCAGAGTGAGAAATTAGCTTATAACTTCTAACTTTAGCCACGTCTAACCCATAATACTCACAATACCTTTCAATATTCATTAATGACCCATCATCGTCAATAGCCGTAAATCCTCTTGGTTCTTTACCTTTCTCTTTGTCGTTTTTATATTGAATACTTTCGGTTGTAGTATCGTTCTCCAACTCGCTGTCAACCTTATTTATATGGTTGGATATCTTACGTCTTAGGCTGTCCGAATATTCTATACCTTGTTCTTCAGCATATCTCCTAGCCGTTTTTGTAATGTTGTCTTCCTCTTGGAAAAGTTCTTTGATTCTGTTTATGTTCATCTAATTTTCTTTGTTTTTAACTGTTTTTTGCGCCGATTTCCACTCCTTTAACATATCTTTATCAGAATACCCAAAATACTTTTCACAGTTTTCTTGAGTATCTTCTTCTCTGAACCATTTTGCAAAGTTTATTAAATCTTCTTCATTAAATTGCTCTTTCATTAATTTTTACTTATTTTAATAATCTCCACTTGAATTACTTGAATCGTAGGAACTGCTATCCGAATCCCAACTTCCTCCTGCACCGCCTCCGCTAAAATCTCCTCCTCCAAATCCTGAATCAAAACTACTAGAGTCGTTAGAATAATCTGAGGTTGTAAAAATTATACTGTTGATGTCAGTATATGTTGTGCTAGTACTTGCTGTTCTGTTAGCATAAAATGAGGAATATGGTCTTGGGATTGTTCTTTCCTGCTCTAATTTCTTTTTGCCAAATAATTTTTTAAATATGTTCATTTGTTTTTCTTTTTAGGATAATTCTCATCAATCCAAGATTCGTCTATTGGGATATAATTCATTATTCTTTTTAACTCTGGTAGGGCACACTCATAGTTTTCTCGCCTAAAGCCAAAACTGTCAGATTTACCAAATAGTTCTAATACTGCATTTTCTGTTGGTGATAGTGCATTTGAACATCTAAAATTATAGAATCCTCCGAATACGGGAGAATACCAAATATCCTTGGTTTGATACTTCTTTTGAAAATCTAATAATATCTGACTGTGTGAGGTGTGCCTGGTTTCAAACAGCCAAATATAGTTTTGATTGTTATCTACCACAACTACATATCTTCTTGACATTGCAGGCTTGTAGTTATAGATACCTTCATTATTTAACTTTGTAAGTTGTTCTTTCTTTTCTTTTGCGAGTTTTTTATACCTCAATGAAAGTCTAACCCATCTGAAAAATAATTTCTTTGGAAACTTCAGGCCTTGTTCAAAATAAACATAGTTAGTTGTAATATTGTTTACAGTATGGTCTTTATCTTCAAAATAAAAAATATCTCCGATACTACATTTGTTTAAACTGCCTGAATGTTTGATTACCTTAAAATCCACTATTTATTAATTTTATCAAGGCCTTCTTCCAAAAGCTCTGAAAGACAAGTCCCACCATTATAAAATGAATATGTGAAACTGATTGTACCATCAGAGTTTTCTGTTGTCAAATATAAATCATCTGATTCTAATTCTCCTGAGTGTTCTACCATTTCGTATAAATTACCTTTATTCCAGATATATTTTATATAAAAGGGTTCTTTGTATTTTTTAGTTTTATCGCGGATTTCAAAGTATTCATACTCCTCTTCCATTTTCTCTTCAAAATCCTCAATTTCTAAATTTGGTTTTGTTTCTACCCAAGTTACAAGTTCTTGTAGTGGTAATTGCTGAATCTTTTTTAATTTTCCGTAGTGAAATTCTTGATATGACATAATTATTTTTCGTTTTTATTAATTAAATACTCTAACTCTCTGATTCTTATTTTTAGGCTGTTTATCTTTTCTTTGTTGGGAAACTTATCTAATTTTGGGTTTTCTTCTCCCGCCAAATCTGATTTTAAATCATTCAAGCGGTCTTTAAGTAGTTTCATCTATATTTTCTTAGAATTTTAAATATTTCTTTTAGGTCTGTCAAGATGTAACCTTCTTTGCTTAGAAAAGCTACTGTAAAATAATGTTTGGAATGTAGTTTTTCTTGGACTCTTTTACCGTTTACTTTATCTAAATATATCCAAGGAGCGTTTCCTGACATTTCTATTTCGATTCCTATTTTATTTAGACGGTTTTTGAGTGGTGTTAATTCGTCTTTCACTTGTCCCTGTTTTTATTGTCCGTTATTTCAATCAAAATTGACGATAATGATTGAAATATCATTCATTTTTCTAAATTCTTTTTCGGTGCGATAAATAGGTAAAAAAGGATTATCAGGTCTTTCGTCTTCTTCATAGATAATAATCTTATCTAACCACTCATCTGAAATATCTTTCAATATTGTTATACCGTTTCTTTTTAAGACTTTTCTGATCTGTTCGTGTGGAGAGTCTGTGTATAAATGATTTGGCATGATTAAACTTAAATCTTTACCTCCTCCCCTTTCATATTGCAATCCTTCGTCTACCATTGTTCCATTTTCACAAGAACAAGTTTTATAATCATGTACATGTGTGCTTACCAGAGTCTCATTACACTGCAAGCAAATTACTGAGTTATAAACTAACTTTCTTTCCATCGTCTTTTATGTATTTAACTGCATCACCTAAAGCATAAAACAGTTGTTCTCTTATTCCTAAATCTCTACGGTACTCTGATATCCAAACATTATTGTGCATTACTCTGGGTGTGGCATCAACAACTACACTGAACTCTATATTCAAATCCAAAACTACTTCAAAAAGCCAATCAAAAGAATTGTAAAACCTTAATTCATTGTGAGAACGGCAGACGTATTTATAGTAATCACCCTCATTGAAAACCCATCCGTTTTTTCTATGATATCTCAAAGGGGTTATGTTAATCTCTTTCTTTTCTACTGTTTTTTCAGGATTAATGTTACTTGAAGTTGTTATAGTAGCCGTTTCTATTTTCGGTTTACCTGGTTCTACTTTATACCAGCCCGCTTTATTTAAACCTTTTAAATTATTAGAGGGGATATACACCCAGCCTAAATATTCAGCTAATAGTTTTGATGTTTCTTTTATGTCTTTCATTCTAAGTTATTTTTACGCCAAACTTCTTCTACAAAATCTTTGTTATTTTCATAGTAATTCCAAAGCGGGCTGTTTTCTAAATTATAATTTTTAGCAAAGTGGTTCGGCGGAGAATAAAATAAGTTATCGGTAAGTTGGCTTAGTACACCTCTTGGATTTTCTTTCATAAATTCTTGAACTGTTAATCCCGAATCTTGATTGTAGGTATCTGACATAAACAAGGAAATTAAAGTGGCTAACTTATTTTGGAAAAAACCTGTTTCATTTGAAAACCATGTACATCTACGAACTGTCTCAGTCTTATTTTTTACAAACCCACCACGCTCTTTGTAGCTTGTTATAATCCACTCCACGATTTTTGTATCATCTTCTGACTTATCAGCTTTACCTAAATCCCTTAAAAACTCTGTACCTTTTTTATCAAGCCTTAATTCGCCGTTCTTAATTTGTTTTAAATAGCCTGAATCTAAAAGTTTACTTAGGTTATATCCTCTGTATTCTTCTATGTTTTCTTGATCTTGCTGTTTTACGGCGAGAATAAAAAACAAGTCTTCTATCTTAAATTCTTTTAAGAACTTATCTACAACTTTAAAATTTACGAACATAGTAATGCTTGATTTATAATGTACTCTCCTAATAGAGGGTGTACACAGTTTCTTAAAATTTGTACAGGGCAATGATTCTTCTCGTAGTATATATTTTCTTCATAGTGGATATCTAACCAATCCATCATTATTTTCTTTTGACCTACTGTAGCTAAATTCATCATACCTTTTGGAGATTTGGGCGCATTTTCCATAGGTTCAATTTTAAAATTACTCCAAAATAAATGTCTCCCTATTTTTACAGGATTACCATAAGGCTGATAGTAAGGTACTACATTTTCAACAACCCATAACTTATCTTTACAATACTGTTGCAAGAAAATTATCTCTTCAAATAAAGCTCCATCAACATACCTTATCATGTTGTGCCTGGTTGCCAAGTTCATTTTAGAATGTTTTTGACAAGGTCGCGAAGCCCAGATAATATCATAATTTTTATAATTGTCTAAAAGGTATTGATGTGCGTCTGCAACTATTACTTTCTGGTTTGGCTTTCTCTCTTGAAGAACCTTTGCTATTTTGGGATTCAGCTCCACATTTGTTATCTCAAAAAATTTATCGTCTAATAAATTTATATTTCCTCCTAATCCCGCATAAAGATTTAATAATCTCATTCTAATAATATTTTATGATTTCTCCGTCTTTCTCTAGACTGTTTATTTTAAACTTCTTAACTAGATATAAATTTAAGTCAGTATCCGTAAACCTTATCCATTGGTTGATTGCTGTTTGAAATGTGTTTATTGGATGTGTTCTAAATTTTCTTTCCTGGCACTCTTCTAGATAGCAATTCCAAATTAAGTCTAAAGGCAGTGTTTTTGAATTTAGTGCCTCCAATGCTTTTTGTCGGTTAGACATTTTTCAAAGTGTTTTTAATATAGTAAAATCCATCTTCTTCCCATTTATTTTCTTTGTGGATTAGAATTTTGTTTGATTTTGGGTAGTAGGTTGTTTTACCTATTTTTGGTATGTCGGCTACTATTGAATATTCTTTTTCTTCAAAGATTAGCTGATTTGTTTCAAGTAAATCTATGTACTCGTTTTTTCTAAGTTCTTTCATAATTGATGAATATTTTTAACTACTTCTCTATATTGCGCCATATAAGAATTAAAACCCATGTGATGATTTTTATCAAAAATTCCAAACATACCATCTTTAAAAGATACCGTCCAATCATTATCTAAAATATCTCCTTCATAAATCTTTTTACCATTTCTATCTTTTATCCCTATGAATTGACCTATTGTTTTTGGGTCTATCTCTTCACTATGATATTCATAATTATTTTCTCCAATTGTACAGTCTGTTATTTCAGGTATTGGATTATACATAACTAATGAGCCGTATACAAAATCATTTGTAATTAAAGAAATACCTCTAAATTCAATCTCTCTCATCTATTTCTTTTTAAACTGTCTTTTTATCTTTGTCTCTACTGTCTCGGCGTTTTTAAAAACCAATTCAAAATTATCCTCATCTAAAGCCAAGCTTATATACTGTTGTAAAACGTCTTTTAAGGTTTTATGGGGATAAGTCTTATCTTTATGATTTAAAGTAAATGCTTCCTCTGTTACTTCAATTGTGTAATCTGTATCTACTTTAAAGTTTTGCATAATGCTTCAATTGTTTGTTCTACTCTATTTGTTGCTTCTAAAATACCATTTAAACTGTCTTCTTTTTGGCTTTCCTCTAGATACTTTTTTAGGCTGAGTTTTAGGTTTGGATAAGACCAGCCATTTTTGGATTTTACTTCTTTGCCGTCTTTTAAGTACTTGTTCTCATACTTCAAGTAGAAATCGTTTGTTGTAATTTCTATCGAGTAATTTTCGTCTAATTGTAGTGTTTTGTCTTTCATATAGTGTTTCTAATCTGTTAATTCTAAATAAATTTTCCAATCTTTTTTATTCCAATTTTGAATTACTTTATCCGAAAGATATGTATCCAAACTTCTTAATTTTTCTGTTACTTCTTTCAAAGGTTTTAAGGGCTCTATTGGCTTTGAGATTCTTTGATAATATTCTTTGGCTAGTTCTCTACTTCTTTCTCTGTTCTTAGCGTGCCAATTACGACAATATTCTTTATTATTTTGTCGCATTTTTGTAAATTTCTTCTCTTTCTTTCCAGCTTGAATTATGAAATTTGTCTATTATTTCATCAAGCATCACTCCGTCTTTGTAATCTAAATTTTCTTCAGTTGAACCTAGCCACCTAACTTCATACCCACTTTCTTCTAAAGAACTAATCATATCTTCATCGTCTATTGAGTCTTGTGGAAAATCAAAGCCTCTCTCTATAAGCTCTTGATATAATTCTTCATTATCAAAATCACTTAAATTTATATCAACCTCTATTGTTTTTCTACTTCCCATATTTTTATTCTTTTTGTGCGATTTTCTTTCTCGCGGAATTTTTCTATTTTTAAAACGCTGTCTCTGCAATATAGAAAATACTTTTGTTTAAAATCTTTTTTATACATTGTCAAAAGGTATTGGTGCCATCATTCCTCTTCTCATCATTTCTCTGCTAGTTTTTTGATAGCCTCGAATATTTTTTTGTAGATATTCGTTGGATTCTATTAAATCATCCATAAGCTCTTCTGCATCGGATTGAGATATTAGGTTAAATCCTATCCAACCTCCAAGCAAAGTGTTTATTGAGAGAAGTTGGGTGTGTCCGTCAGAATCAATCCTATTTATAAGAAAAGTAATCTTATCTTTCACCTTGTTAGTACTCTCTTCTGTTATATTTTCATTAGGTTCAAAATCACTTTCATAAGTCTTAAAACAATTAATTTTATTCCCTCTGATTGACCACTCTTCCGCATCTTCTCTTATTAAAATATCTCTATCGTAGGAAAGAAAAAGGGGTAAGCAAGCATTGTAGTTTGCGGAATCAAACCCTTCGTATTTTGATAGATAATAAGCCAAGCCACAATAATATTCTTTATAGTTTTCTATACTTTTGGGTGTTTTTGAACGAATTAATAATTTTAACCCTCTTCCTGACGGACTTATCCAAGCCGCTATAACACATTTCAAATTATTAAAGAGTCTTTCTTTTAATTCCGTAGCGTGGTCAATCTTGTCAAACTCGCATAAAATGATAGGATTAAATGCCAAAATATTTGAATACCCTCTGCCTAATCCATCTAAGATTACTGAAGGTACGAACGAATATAAATTATTTTGCTTTAGACTGTCTTTAAGCTTTAAATCATTCTTTTTCGCGGCATCTTTAATCTGCTCAATTATAGAGACAGTGGATTCTTTTGGATTCTTATGTACGTCTAAAAATTGTCTTAGGGTTAATTCTCCAAGAGGCTGGGCTTCGTAAATTTTTGCTGGAAAAAATTGGAACTTAATACTATCTAAATAACTCATAGGCTTTTTAAAAGTTCTTCTTTTGTTTTAAATATTGTATTCTCGTCAGACCAATTATGATGGTATACTCCTCCTATCTCACCCAATTCTATATAATATCTTAAATCTTCTCCGAAATACTGTACACCTAAAACTTGTGAAGTCGTTACTTTATTATTACATAAAAAATATACAGTTTCTTTTAATTGAAATTTCATTTCCCCAATCTTTTTAACTCGTTAATAACTCTAATGTTGGCTTGCTTCTCACATTCTGTCTCGCACTTTTCTTGTAGATCTTCAAGTTCTGAAATTCTTAGATTCAAGAAATAATCAAAACTTTCCTCTACTTGATATAATGCCAGCATCAAGTGTTCATTGCTCCACTCTTTGAATGTTTTGTATTTTTTATATTCTTGCATTATTTTAAGTTTTAATTTATTTCGCGCGAAAAACAGATAAATCCACTTCTTTGAATCTTATTGGATTTTCTTGTTCAAGTATAAAAGAATAATAATCTATGTTGGACTGTATCATTACTTTCATTCTCTTTTCTAGTTCTTGTAAACTTTTAGCCTCGCAAACTAGTTTTAGATTAGTTGCTCTACCAATATAAGTGCCTCCCTCTTTTACATAGTCTACATTTTCGAAATGATCTACGTTTTTATTAATCCCTTCCATATTATTCAAACCATTTTTCCACTTCTTCGGTAGAGTTAATTTTTTCCATCATTTCTGTAAAGGTACTGAAAAGTTTTCTTTCTTCAACTGTTCCAAAAACATTTCTTCTAAGTTGACAAGTATAATCCTTAGTATTATACCCAAAAGAAATTTGACAATTCTCTACAAATCTTTGACTTACCCCAACATCAACTGTTATATCTTCATACCCATAAAGCTGTTTAAGTAGTTCTTCATTCTCTAAAGGCACTTCTAAATCCACCCAAGCATAGTAAAATTCTAATTCTGTATTTTCTACTTTTGTTGCCCCGAAAACACTAATTCCAAAATCTTCTAGAATATAAGTCAATGCTTCCAAAGATGCTAAGTTTGCACCTAGTCCTTTTTTCTTTTTATTCTTTAATAGTGATAAATCTGTAAGATTATTATTTCTAAAAATTCCTTGGTATTGATAATCTGAATATTTTTTCATTTTAAATAAACTGTTTTAAGCGGTTAATTAAATATACATTCTCAGGGTTTGTTGTTTTTAAAAGGTTAACGGTTTCTCTTAATACTTTATTTAGGGCTACTGAAGCGTTCTCTAGAGGTTTTAAGTCTCCTGTCTGGTCAAAATACTCAAAGCACTCAGGGAGGCTTAGCGAGTCAAATACTAAGTTTTCTTTTTTCATTTACATTTCTGTTTTATAAGCGTTATGACCTTTATATTCTGGAAAAGACTTGTAGTATTTTATTAGCCTATAAGTTTTTCCACAAACAAGTGTAGTTTTAAATTCTCCCCAATTCATAGGCTCTATTAAATAACTACCTGTAAAAATTTCAATATTTTCTGTGTTGCAAGCTCTTATCTTAATTCTATCCTTTGCTTTTTCTATAAAATCCTCAGGAAAATAATCTGAAGTAATATATTCGAACTCTTCTTTTGAAAACTCTAGCATAATATCAGTCTTTTAGCGTTATAAACAAAATTATCATAAGCTGAATAAACATAGCCGTCTTCTACATCCCTTTCAATTGGTTTTGTGAGAAGTTCAGGATTTTCTTGTGCAAATTTTCTCAAATCTTTTAGTCTTAAGCTGTCCTCTGTTTGTCCGCCGAAAGTATAATCAATCATAGAACAACCTTCTTTATAAATTCCTCCGATTTGATTAAAATTATCTGTGTTAACCCTTTCCACAGTGTGATTTTCTGTGTAACAGCTGTCTAGAACTAGAACATCGTCTGATAAACCTTCCGTTTCTTCTATAAGCTCACCTAGAGTGAAATCTTCTTTTGTAAATAATATTGGTTTCATTTGTGAAATTTATGTGTTTGGTAATCAATCCAAGTATTCCAACTTTCCCATTCTTTATGATAAACTTTCCTAACAGCATTTGCATACGCCTTCTTTTGTTCATCTAATGTTCCTATTGTCTTATTAAATAAGAATGGGGCAGGAGCTAAAACTATCCAGTAAAATTCTTGAAGTAGCCCCTTTTCTTCAAATTTATCTCTTAAGTGTTTGTAAGTTATTTCCATAATTCAAAGATAGTCAAAAATCGCCGAATAAAAGTTAAGGAAATAATAAAGTTTTCAATTGACTGAATTTAGTTTTTTCAAGGCGTCCTCCAATCCTACTTCTAAAGCTGTTTCGTAAGACTTAGAGACCGATGGTATTTGCTCTTCGCACGAAATAAAAATTAAAACAGGTGTCCAGTAATCATATTCTCTAATTACGTTAACCTGTATATCCCATTCATTTCTAAGCCAAGTTTGTAGCTGAGATTGTGTTGCAACATCTTCTTTATCCTGATAGGCTGTAGGGTTATAATCTTTTTTACTATAACTTAAACCATCTCTCCAAAAAGCATCGGACTCGCAAGTGAACCCTTTTTCTCTGGCCATTTCTGCTGTTTTATGTAGTATGTTCTTTTCTTTCATGTTTTGTTTATCCAAATGTGAGGTAAAGTTTTCATAGGTTTACAAATATCCATACCATTGCCCTCTAAATAAAGGCTGGCATTTGATTTTGCTGTTTTTGTTGAGTAGGATTCTCTTATCGTTTCTCTAAGTTCTTCAAATGTTTCTTTTTTGGCGGATTTTAAATCTTTTATATCACGCCAATTATAAGCTAATATATAATCTTTAAAGTCTTTACCAAAAACATTTTCAAATTTATATACCCACTTTCCATCTAAAAATAATTCTGTATTATCTTTGGTTAGATAATAAAATTCTATAAAGTGCGGTGTTATTATTGCTGTCATAAATTAAATATTTTTAAAATATTCTCTAGCTTACCTACTGTTAATTGCTTATCATAGTCCCAATTATGAAGATTAATCAAATCTGTTACCTCTTTTGGATTTTCTTTTGAACGCTCACATAAGTAAAGCATGCAGTTACAATTATCCAGATCCGATAAACTTAGATACCTATTTCTACCTACATCTAGAGTGAGGTTGTTACCTATTGTAAAATGAGGTACTTCTTGAAATCCGAAGTTTTTAGCTATATCTCTTGTTACTCTCATTTGAATATTAATTTTATCCAATTAGGGATTTTAGTTAAATCAGTTTTTAAATTCTCTATTTCCAGTTGTCTTTCTTCTAGGGAACTTATCTGAAATCTTATATCTTCCTTAAAGTTTTCTAAATAAATTTTTAAACTCTCTGGAACTTCATCATCAATCAGCATTTCAAAATCTTTAATGCCGTAATGTCTTCTGTCTAGAGTGATGTGGAATTTTATAAACCTAGTCTTATCTTTCTTATATTTTAACCACGAGTCTGAATTCTCTTTCAAGTAATTAAAATCATCTTCTTGTAATATAATTTCTTTTTTCATTCTTTAAGTTTTTTGGCGCGGAAAAAAGAATTAAAACGAACGGTTCTTTCTCCACAAAATCATATAATCCCTACTTAACCCTTTACGGTAGTGCATAATCAAAATTTCACTCTCCTCAATCCATTCAATGTCAGGCTTAAAATATTTATAAGCAATGAACAGAAGTATTAATATTATTAGTGTCATAAGTTACTTGATTGATTAAAAATTGTTTATACTCCTTATTTGTATATCCTAATAAATACCAAAGTTTCTGACTCAAGTCAAGAGAAGGAAATTGATTTAGTATTTTCTTATGTTTTTTCTTGAACTTTCTAGGAATTCTTTTACAGTTGTAATATGGACTTATTTTTTTTGGTGGTGTGAATTTCATTATTCTAATGCTATATCTACTATTTGTTCTAAATCCCAATGATAGAGTTTATAGAAGCCTACTGGATTTTCAGGGTACACTTGTAACTCTATGATAGTGTTTAACTCAATCATTTTATCATAGACTTCTATATCTGTGTCTTCTAGTGAATTTTGATGCCAATCGGAACTCAAATATTCCTCTACTGTTTCATAACCTCCTTTATGATTATTAACTTCTAGAGATACCATGTGAGATTTGCTTACTAATTCTTGTAATTTATTCATAAGTTTCTAATAGCCATTGGTTAAATTTTTTAGTGTTCTCCTCTTGTGTTAAAAGTGGGCTTACAATTAAGCTACCCACAACTACTTTAATTTTTAACATATCTTCTTCTTTCATATTAGTAATATGGTAAATTTACTTGTTCTCCTGTCTCAATATTTTCTGCTAAAGGGTAAGTTCCCCATTCATAACCTAAGAATTTATAAACTATATCATCATATTCAATATAGTCCCCCTCTTTGATATCACTATCTATTCCAAATTGTTTTACTTTTATTTTAACTTCTTTCATTATTTCGACCAGTTTGAGTTATCTTTAAGCATTCTTAAAATCGCGGGAAAAAGATGAATCAAATCATTAGCCGTTAAACCGTTCTTCTCAGCCACGATAGCTAGAGAATTAGCCAAAACTGCTTGGTCTTCTGTTTCCTCTGAAAATAACCAACTTTCAACCATTGGATGAGCTGGTTTTACTTCCCTTACTCCTTTTCTATAATTGTAATTTAATACTTGATTCTCCATTTTTATTTTACTGTTTCTAATTTTTCAACTTCCGTTTCCACTTCTCTCTCACTCTCTTTTAATGCCCTGAACCTCCAAGAAGCGAAAGCAGGCTCTATAATTTTGTTCACCACTTTAAAATACTTTAAATCGTTTCTGACTTCCTCTAAAAGAATGCCTAAAACAAAATCGAAATCGTGCAAGGCTCTGATCGTGTATTTCTTATCTTTTTTGATCCAATTTGGCATGTCTTTTTCAATTTCGTCTTTTGTGTGCGTTTGCATAGAGGAATCTATACATACGATTGTTTGTCCTATTTCGAACATAACTAATAACTTTGAATTATTTCCGCATTGTTTAATCTTCTATCTTTATCGGCTATCGCTCTAAGTTGGAAGTACCCTCCCGTATCATCTGTTAAATGATGACCAATATAAAACAACTTACCTGACCACTCCTTAAGCCTAATCCATTTATACATATAATAATGCTTTTTTCCTCGACCTTGTTCATTCGTTCCTGTAAAATGATAAATCTTTAACAAAGCAAATTCTTTTATTTCTCTTCCCCTTTTATCAAAATATGGTTTTTCTTTCTCCATTTTATTTAATTTTCGCCGAAAAAGATTTAAAATACGAAGTTTCTAAGTTCTTTCAGCATTTCTCCCACAAATATAATGATTAGTTTTCTTTGTTGTTTTTAATTTAAGTATTTTTTAACTTTTCTATGATTTCTTCTATCTTATCCTGCTCTTTTAAAAAGAACAGTCCTTTATAAGGTACTTTATTATTTACTGCTTTTATTATACAAACGGCCAGAAGTTTGTTTAAGGCTACCCCCATTCTTTCTTTTTTAAACCTCGAAGTTATTGGAAAATTATTTTCTTGAGTCTGTGACCAATCTTCAATATCTGGGGCACTTCTAAACTCTCTTAAAAAGTTACCTTCTAAATCATACACAAATATATTAGGGCATTTTTCTCTCGCCCTTTCAGAATTATCTTTTCTTGCTTGCAAAGATTTTTCAGTTACTGTTTTTGGTACGCCTTTTAAATAACTATAATCTACTTCGGTAAAATTCTTACCTTTATTCCAAGGAATAGTCCTTAATCTATAGTTTACAATTTTTATATATTTTTCAGGTACTTCTTCTATACTGATTTCACCATTCTTAACTTTAAAATAATATTCTATACCCTTATTAGTTGTTTTAGTGAAAGTCGCCGTTCTTTTCTCAATTGTTTCTTTAGACATATTGGGTGTGCCAGATGCTAAAGGATTTATATTGTAACAATCCTCACATTTATCTAAATAAACTTGTTCTACTTCAAGAGTGCAACATTTGTCAACAACTTCTAGAATATTAAACTCAAAGTTATCTTCTCCATACTTGTTCCACGCTCTTTGTAAGTGTGCATTTTTATGTGTGTTACTTTTTAATAAGCACCTATGATGCTCAATCCTTTTTGTAAAAGACATAGTAGTAGAACCTATATATTTTTTACCATCAACTTTGTTTCTAATTTCGTAAACTCCTGAGTCTTTAAATTCCTCTGTGTAAATGTTTTGCATAATATTTTTAAATGCGAAAACCCACATCTAATCCTTAACAAGCATCCGACCTCTTGTTAATTCATTAAATATGGGTTTAAGTATATTTTTAGTTTTTGTTAATTATGGTCGGAATAATTATTTAACAAACTTACAAAAAGTATTTTATAAAAGCAAATATATTAAGTAAAAATTAACTTGTTAATGACATTCATACCAATTTCGACCTACAATCCATTCATACCCTAAAGGTACATTAAGCTTTAAAAGTTCCTCTGTCTTTCTCATACCATATTCAATAGCTAAAGATACAATATTAGGCGGACAAACATACCAAACTCTCCCTTCTCCTACAGCACTTAACTGCCCCTCTCCTTTCCAGTTCTTTATAAAATCTTGTGCTTGCTCCTTGCTTTCAAACATTTCAAATTTAACTAAATCTTTTTTAACATATAATTGGCACTCGTCATGATAAGCAATCATCTCACACACAGAGGGTTGAGCTACAAAAGGGTCGATATTATACCCCAACTCTTCTATATATTGCATAGAAAAAACATTAACGTATTTTGCACAAATCACACCACCGCTTTGAAAGATATTGTTCAAAAGACTGTGACGACTTCTTGTTTTAATAAGTCTGCCATCAATTCCTGGCACTGAGTCTTGTCCATTTGCATCCCAATATTTCTCCACTCCTTCTTTTAATTCTTTCAGTGCTAAAAGGGAATCCCAAAAACCTTCAAAAATTTCTGTGGCTCTCTCTTGTGTAACACCTAACATTTTCTTCACTTTAGGTATTTTTCCACCGTATACGAGCATGTAATTTGTACTCTTTGCGGAATCTCTATCTAGTCCTAATTTAATTCCTGTCAAGGTATGGATGTCATTTGGCTTAGATGCTAGCAATGTTTCCGCTAACTCTTGCCCTCCTGTATATTTCCAGCAATAGTGGCCTTGAATTCGGGCTTCTAAACTACTAAAATCATAGGCTTGCTGTAGTACTCCCTCTCCACATCCAAACAAACTTCTCATTTCTTTTCCGTAAATTGAACTCGCCCGCGCTATATTGGCAATTCCGATATGTCGATAGCGATTACTTGAAGCTCCTATTTCAATAGCTGGTGTTGGTACCCTACCGTCAACTTCTCTGTACATAGAAAGAAACCCTGATTCAGGAAAATCGGTATCAAAGTCCATTTCTTCTACATCACCTCCTGCAATTGAAGACTTCCTATGCTTATAAGTTAAGAACATTGCAAAGTCATTTGCAAACTCTACTTTCTCTCCTAGTTTTATCAAGTTTGGACATAAATCCTTCTCGATCCCAACTTTTACCTTGGGAGATGTGGGTAATCTTACAGGGAAATCTTCTTTTAAGCGGTCAAAAACTTTCTTTTTTAAATCTTCTATGTTCTTTGCTTTGAAGTTCTCATAAGCTATCTTAAGTCTGAGTTTTTTATATTTACCCTCGCTAGTTTCTTTTAACCACCTTTCTACTGCTGTTTCTCTTTTTTCTATTGAAAGGCTCTGCTTTTTACTGTCTTTTGTAAAATCTCTTTCCGCCCATTCTATTGGTTCCCAATTATAAACATCAATCAAAGTGCTCTTAACATGGTCGAGATTACTGATATCTGCTTCCATGTGAGTTTTTAGGGGGAGGGTGTAAGGTAATTCATGTCTTTTACCCTCAAAATTTATATAGTATTTCTTATCTTCTTCTGAAACTGTTTCTTCTATTATTGCCCCGATTCTTTGTGTAAACTTTACAATATGTGTTGAAGGCTTACCACTTTTTAAAAATTGCGTTGCTGGTGGAGTAAAATGACCTAAATCTGTCTTACCCATAGGTTTTGGCGGTAAGATCGGATTAACTTTGTTTTGAAGCTCTTCCATTTTCTGAGTTAAGTCTTCAACGCACTTAATGGCCAGGTCTTTGTCGAACCAAAAGCCTAAAGATTCTCTTCTTACTGCTTGGTCAGCTAATTTATTTTCAAGTTTTATTGCTTGTGACCAGCCTTTATAATCCCCCATTTCTTCTACAAGAGCAAAAAATGTATCTTTATTTACATTTGTATCTTGGATGCAATATGTCAGAGTTTCTGGAAAATAACATTTGAATTCCGCTCCTTTTGGAGAATTTTTATCGATATAACCTTTTTCAATACAGATTCCTCTGAAATCACTTTTGAAATTGGACGTTCTTTGTCCCCAACTTTCGAGAGAGTGGTTTCCAAACCTATCTGGATTTAGAAGTCGTGACACTATCAAAGTATCTACAAAAATAACTTCCTTTCCAAATAAAGTATCAGGTTGATTCAAGTAACCAATAGTGTAATCTAATAATCCAAACAAACGTAAAACAATGAAATCGAACTTAATCCCATTATGGGCTATTAGATGAGTGCAATTCTTTAAAGCGTCTCTAAGGTTATTTTTTGTGAGTTTGTCCTTGTCAAGCGTTATAATTTCGTTTGTGTGGATGTTACGTAATACAATACACCAAAGTCTTGCATCGGCTTTTAATTTATATGGAAATTGACTGAAATCTAACATATTTGATAGCAAGTCGTTCGACTCCAAATCCAAAACCCAACCTTCCATATTCTCCATACTACTCTACCTCCCTAAATAATTTAAAAAATTCTGACTCTTCTCTTACAAATTTTAACCCAGTCTCTATCTGCCTATATAAAACCGCTTTATGCCACTCTCTTGTTTCTGGGTTTTTAAGCTCTAGTTCTTTGTCTAGGATTTCGTATTGTTTTTGTTTGTAAACGTAGTTCATTTTTTACTGTTTTTATCTCTTTTTCGCCGCCTTTAACTTTTATTTAATAGCCCTTTCATATTTTCTGATATTTTATCCATCATAATTTGATACATTAGATTTTCAGCTTCTTTTTTAGCTACTGAGTAAAAATCATAGTTGTTGAAATTATTAGGCTCTCTTTCAGTATTTCCATAAGTACTTTCAAAAATAGGTTCTTCACCTTTGAAAGCAATTAAATAGGGTAAATTCTTTTCTTCTCTATCACTACTTCTTGTTTCAGGATAAATATGTTTTACATCTACTGTCTTAATTGTATATCCTAAAGTTTCTAAAAAGTTTCTTTGTTGTTCTATATTCATTCATTCGGATTTTTTATTTCGTAGAATTCAGGGTTTAGGTCGGGATATGTTTTAGTGAACCAATTATATAAGTTTTCAGGATGGTCTTTAGGCAAACCCTCTCTTAATAGACCCCTATAGTCTCCTACCCAATAAGTGCTTATGTTTAATTCTTTTGGTGAATCTGCTTGTGACTTATAATTATTTTTTAGTTTCATATCTTACAGTTGTGTTTTGTCTATCCATAAGTTCCCTCTCTTGTCTGTCCCACTCTTTAGAAAAGTTATCATAAATTTCTTGTTCTTCTTTTTCAGTGAGATTTCTTCTTTGGAGATTACCCATCATTATCTTAATCCATTTATCTTTATTCATTTTTATCCGTGATTTTTAAATACTCTCTAAAATCCTCTAACGACTTTTCAAACCCTTTCTGACAGCAAAAGTTATGTCCATTTGTAGCTATGGGGTTGTTATCACATTCTGATTCTTTACACACTTTTACTATTTTCATGCTCGTAAATATTACCTATTACTTTTCTCCACTCTCTTAAGTCACTCTTACTTCCACATAAGTCCCAATCCCCTATAATATACTCTGATAAAATAGTTTCAGGCTTAAATTCACCGCCCCATTCACGCTCATCGAAGTCTAATTTATCTCCGTGGTAAATTTTATTACCTTCCTTATCTCTTAAGTTTAAGTACTGGCCTACTGTTTTTGGATGTACTGGATATATTGTATGCCCTGAATGAATTTTATTCACTCCTTCATCTATAAAATAGTGTCCATAAACCCAATTTCCATTTATTGTACTTTTCCCGCGAAATTCTATTTCAAACATATCTAATATACTTCGAATTTGTTAATAACTGTTCCTTTAGGTACTACTATTTTATATTCTTCTGAGGGTTGATCTCTATAAGATTTTACAATACCTGTTATTGATACCCTTTTTATGTATTTCCTTTCTATGTGTGGTGTTCCTTCTCTTTCTTCAATAACTGTATTTTCTACTTGTTTTTTGCCGCGCCTGAAATATCCATTGATATCTTTAAAGTAATAATAGTAGTATTCGACTTGCTCCACGGAACCTGTGCCTAGAACAAAACTGCCTTCCACATCATTAGAATTTTTAAGAGATTGTATCTTACAATAATAATCATAATTTATGCTCTGCTCTTTTACATCCAAATATAAAGTGCCAAACATTATAAAAACTGATAAAATTAAATTAAGAAAAATACTGAAAAGCCAATCTATAGCTTCATCGCAAGCTTTTCCCCATAAAATCACAAGTGTTCCCCAATAAAACAATATCAGTCCTATTATAAATTGTCCTTCTGTTATCATTTGATGCTATTAAAATATTGTTTAATTTTTAAATCCTCTTTTCTGATACGGATATCTAGGTCATCTCTGTGTTTATTATAGTCTAATTGTAGGCTGTCTAATCTTTCCTTTTTTGTGAGTTCGCACAGAGTATCTCCCTCGTGATATTTTGCATAATATCTCGGCATTGTTAAGGTGTAGTATTTTCTGTCTTTTAATACTTCTAGTTCTACATTTCCCCAAGAATAATTACTTGAAACTACTAAGGCTCCACAATAATCTTGTTCCAGATCATTCCCGCAACTTAAAAATAAGAGCGGTATAAATAATAATAGTTTTTTCATCCTTTTATATTTTTAAATTCTACTTCCCCTAAATTTAACTCAACTATATTGTCTACTACCTTATAATCCTTTTTTAAATAGTCTAGAAAACTTAAGAAATTATTCCTAGATCTTTCTACATTCGAAGTATAAATTACACAAGGTAGAAAATTATGATTACATCTATCTATGATTTGGAGATATGAAAGTTTTTGTTTATTCATCTTTTTCTAAATTTAATAGTGAAAATCTTTTAACTCTCTCCTCAATTGTCCAAGGTATGTTTTCTACCATAAGCGGTTCAGATATTTTAACGAGACTATCTTTCCACTCTTCGATTCTGCCTTCTACCCACCAAAAACTTTCAGCGTTACCTAAAACATTATATAATTCTTCTAGATCTTCTTCTGTAAATATGTATTTTACCATAAGTCTTCACTGAATAATGTCTTTTTTAATTCTTTTGTCTGCCCCGCCTCAAAAGCTATTCTACCACCTTCTTCTCTATCCACAAACCTGTTAGTGTTAGTCAGGAAGCCTTGTATATCATCTAAAGCTTTATATTCAAGATTTGGTTGTAGTATTTGACCTAATACGGCAAAACAATTATGATGCCTTCTTCCAGCTATAACAAAACCTGTTTTAATATTAGATGGGTTGTGAACGTATTCTTTTCCATCATCAAACCAAATCGCCGAGCATAAAATATATTCTTTTTCCATAGTCCAAAGATAGTCAAAAATTCAATTAGTTTTTTGTTTTTAACGTTTTATTAGATATACTCTCTAATATCCTCTCTTAGAAATTTATCGGCATATTCACCTACAGTTTTTACTGATCCTTCATAACTCTCTTTACTCCTTGATACGTATTGTACCTCTTCAATTAAATCTGTTATTAAATTACACATCACTTTCAAGTTTTCTAATCTTTGTGGATCTCTTGAAGCGCATCCTAGAGGATTTATTTCTCCTACTAATTTATTTACTATTTCTCTTAGTTCCATATTAAATCTCTTTTATTTTGTTATTTTCCCTCTGCCACCAAAATTTTGAAAATTCTTGTTTATCCTTTTCATAGACTCCTGTGAATTTAGGAAAAAATTCATACATCATCCCACTCTTTCTTAACTCAACGTATTCTTCTTGTATTGTCATAATTTATATTACTTTATCAAACCAATTTAAAAACTGTTCTATTTCTTTTCTGTCTATGAATAAAAATCCGTGAATTTCAATTTCTTGTGTTTCAATACTTTTCCCGCCGATTTTAAAAGAGCTGTCTAACCTTAGAACTTTTTCAATTTCTCCTAGAAAACTTTCTTTAAGTGGAATTTTTTCATCGTATCTGTAATTGTGTACTTCAATGCTTCCATCCTCAGCAGAGAAACTGCCATAAGTTAATTCAATTTTGTTTGTTGTCATAATCTCTAAGCGTCTTTTAATTCAGACCATTTATTATAAAAGTTAACTTCTAGATTTCTTAGTTCAATATCCTCCATTTCAGATAAGCCAAATAAACTTTTCTGATTTTTTAATTCTTCTAATTTATCGTGGATTTTCCACACTTCTTCCTTTGTTACCATCTTCTGTATAATTAATTGGTTCTATGTCTTGTTCGTTTTTCTTTTCTATGATTACTTCGGGGATTAAGTTTCTAATGCCTAACTCATTCGTTTTATAGATTTCTGTTTTGTACTCTGTCTCTATAACTATTTGGCTTGGTACTAACTGTTGTATCCCTATTTCGTTTGTTTGGAATATTTCTAATTCTTTTTCTTGTGCCGAAATTAAAATTGGAAAGAGTAAAAATAGTATTAAGTTTTTCATTTGTTTATTTTATAAAATTCTTCTGCAAATCCTTGACTGCATAAACTCCTAAAGTCTGAATCATTTTTTATATTTTCTTTGAAAGGATAAAACTCATCTAAGTAATTTATTGCACTTTTATGTAGGAATGCTAAAGACGGTTTATGTCTTCCTGGCCTCACATATAAATTTTCATTCTTCGAAACGTCTTCCCACTTTTTAAACTTCTTTTCGGGCATTTTAAAATCTCCCCACAAAGCTGTCTTTTTAGTGTAAGGGCTTCCAAATTCCCAAGGCTGGTAAACATCTTTAGGCTTACCTAGAATATCTTTGAGCTTTCCATTATAAGGGTTTTCTAGGAGCCACCATTCAGGTTTCACTTCTTCGATTATTCTTAGGCAGTGGTTGACTAAAAACATTCCTTTTTCTAAATCATTTTCTTTGTGAAAGCCTTTGGCCGTTGAAAACTCTTTGCATACTGGATTGCATATTACTCCATGTATTTTTAAATCTGTTTTGAAGTTTTCTACACCGATTTTCTCGCCAATTAAGATAACATTATAATCAGAGTCTTTTTGGTAGAAATAACTGTCCGAGCCTATATCAGCACAAAGGTGTAGAATATTTTTCATTTGACTAATTTTAATCCTTCATTAATCCCGAATTCTAAAGCATCTTCATATACTTTCCAATTATTACGTTCATCATACGTCCAGCTAGCCTCCCATGTGGCGTCGAATTTTATACCTCCGTCCTTTGGATCATAATCTCTATGAACTCCTATATAAATATCATGAACTTCTCTTAACCACTTTTTTATTAACTCTAAGCTTGGTGCGGGATATCTTGAATATTGAGTAACACTTTCTTGGTAGCCTTGAAATGTATAATCTAGTTCACCAAAACAATCATAAAACTTATCATCTGATTCTATCCAATTAAATCCCTTTTCAACAGCTAATTTTACTGTTTCAAAACTTGCTATTTTAAGTTCTTTCATTATCTTATTTTTCTTCAAATCTACGCAATATTTTTGAGTCTAATTATTTTTTAACTTTATTTTAGCAAAATCTTTTTTGAGAATGTCTTTCCATCAACATCCAATTTCACTATTACACAATCAGCTTCGATTCTTTCCGTTTTGAAGTTAGTGTTATTGGCAGTCTGATTATATAGCAATTTTCCCGATAAATCATAAACTTCTATTGATTTTACTGTTTCTTTACTATTTACTGTAATTATGTTATTTGAAGCATAGATATTACATTCTAGTTTGCTTTCTTTTACGGTCAAACTACTATTTAAGTATTTTAAAACAAACCTCTCTTTAAAATTTCCCACCGAAGTACTGAAAGCGTAAGAAGAGTTTTTTAAGTTGTGAACTAAGTTTAAAACTTTGTCTTCCAAGTAAATATCTTGATTATCAAAAACTCCTTCAAAACTACCTAAAGAAATATTGAAACCTCCTTGTGTTGCAGCCGAATATCCTAATTTAACTTCGTCTGTGTCTTGAAAAACAGCCTTTCCTTGGATTGCCAATTCCTTATTGTCTAAAATAGAGTATAAATAACTTCCTGAACTTTTTGTTTTTCCGTCATACAAGTTGTCAAACCCGTCATTTGCTTCTGCTAGATACCCTAAAAGAATTTGAGAGAATCTAGTATTTTCAGAGTTTACAAGATTCAGCCATAATCTTCCTTCTTGACCATTCCTAAAAAACTGCGTGTTTGTACTGCCTAAAGTTCTCATTGAATTATTAAAAACGATTTCTGAACTTGTAGCAGTCTCTACAAAGAATCCCTGTCCTGAACCAATATATCCATTAGGCGTTTCTCCTGCTCCTGTAGCTGTTCCTCCTGTCAGATTAAAACAAGCATAGTCTGCACTATTATAACTGTAATTGCCCTCTGAATTAGGAATACTGCTCACTGGAGTGTTGTGCGTCCAAAAATATAAAGTTCCCACAGAATTTTGCAAGATAAATTTTCTAGCGTCTAAAGAACTCGGATAAGGATTTCCTAAAAGTGCCAAACCTGTAGATGTTGTTACTTTTGCCACGCCATTATTTAAGACTCCCGAGAAAGTGGCTGAAAATACTTCGGGCGTTCCTGAAATTGTAAAGGTCTGAGGGGCTCTTACTATATATCCCAAGGCTTTCTGCATTACTTCATTACCTGACGGAATTACCTGCCAGCTTTGATTGGCGGAGTTCCATTTAAAATACTTATCTGATAAAGTTAGAGGCGATAGATTGAAAAGAGTCTGATTTGCAACAGGAGAAGACCAATAAGTGTAATCATATCTTGTCATAGGTTTTGCTGTTCTTTTTACTATGGCATTGCCTAAATTAATGGAATAGTCGTTCACTTGAATAAGATTTCCTCCGTTATTGACTGTTAGACTGCCGTAGTTTTTAACAGAGTTTGTAACTGAAATTGTAATGCCTGTATTCACAGTTAATGATTTTCCCGTATTGATCGTTAGGGAACAGCATCTGAATCCTAAACCTGAAAAGTCCTCTGCTATGATAGCTGTCTTGTCTGTTGGTGTAGTAGGGTTCTGTCCGTTATACCAGCCTAAAACTCCATTTACTGTCTTCCAAGTGGCTGTGTTGTTTTGATCTGTAGAACATTGGTTTCCGCAGTTTATTGTATTTGGACTGACACAAGGGTTTGTAATTTGCTGGCTGGCACAGATTGACTGTGGGATATTATTCAAGCCATTAATATTTCCCCCACTGCTGATATAGTTACCAGAGTTATTTGAAGTAACATCGCCTGATTGAATATTGATATTGGAAGAAGAATATATACAACAGTTACCATTCATTTCAAATTTGATCCCGCTGTTTATATTCCCATTTACAATGAGTTTGTTATTGCCCATCATAATGATTCTACCATTATTACCTAACCTAGAAAGATTGCCGTTTATTGTAAGGTTTGCTCCTTCTACTAAGGTTAGTGTGTTGTCTAGTTTAAGCTCACTAGGATGCGTGTAAGTGTTGGAAAGTGTTGTGGGTTGGCTTACAGTGTTTTGTTGTGGTGTGGGATTAAATTGCCCGAAAGAAAGTGTCGTAATAAGTAATGCTCCTAATAGTGTTTTCATTTATTTTATGTTTGTTAGTGGGTAAGCTGTTAGTATTGATTCTTTGTCTATGTCATAATCTTCTTGTCCTTCTCCCGTGAATATTATTTCGGCCGATTCACTAGCGCATTTTAGAGCTTGCTCTACATGGTATTTGGCGAATTCAATGATTGAATCTAATATATCTTGGTCTTCAATGTTATCAATTACATCTCTCAATGGATACCCTTCTACACCTTCTTTTAAAAAGTATTCTGCTGTTTTCATTTGTTTCTTTTGTGTTAATTATTTAAAATGTCGAAATTTTCTAAGTCTGTGGATTCTATAATAAATTTTCCAAACCCCATATCAACTTTGAAATATATTTTTGACTTTGTGATTTTTGTATATTCAAATTCATATCCAATATAAGGTTCTAACCAAGTATCATAAGCGTTATTATTTACTTTTGCCAAATTCATCATAGCTTTAAATTTTTGATTTATCTATTGCCAAACCTCTTTCAATTAATCCGTGTACGTCGAAATGCCATTCGTAAAGCTTTTCAAACATCTGTAATTGATTTTTTACTGAATACGTTGTTACTGGTTTAAATTCATAATCACAAACATTTACAGTAAAACTTTTTTGTAGTTCGTCAAATCTAAAAACGATGTATTTGGCTTTCTCGAAAAATGGTGTTGAATGCATTGAAAGGGTTTCGAATTTATCATCATTTATAACTGTTAAATGATTTTTTTCGTAATTATCTCCTAAAGAAATCTTCGCTAACTCAATAATCGGAATTATCTCTTTTCCATTATGCTCAATTTCTTGTGTAAGCATTGATAATGGATAAAGCAAAGGTTTGTAAGCAGGTTCATCTAAAACATACATAATGTCTATATGTTCATCATCTGTTTTATTCGCAGTCATTATAGGATGACTGATTTTGCCGCATCTTATTTTTAAATCGTAAGACAAATACCCCGATATTTCTTTTAATGATAACTGTTCCATTTTTTATTTTAATTTTGTTGAGGCAAATATATGAAGTTTAATTCAAAATAAAAGCCAAAGGTTTGTTAAATTAAAAAATCCCTTTGATATTTAGTCTCGGGGATTTTCGTTTTAGGCGTTTAGTTCATTAATTTGGGCTTGTAATTTTGCAAACATTGTGGCTACGTCTTCGCCGTCTTTGATAGGTTCGGCTAGCTGGTCTTTAGGTAGTGTTAGAGCGTTTAATTGTGCTACTAAGTTAAACCAATAAAATTTAATCTTGTTCATTTTTGTTTATTTAAGTGTTTGTGGTTAATCTGTTATTTCTACCTTGTAATTGTAAAGGGCTTCGTAGACTCTTGGGTCAATCAAATCTTTCCATTTGTCGGCAAGATTTTTGATGTGTGTTTCTTTAATTTTCTTATACGTTTCCCAAGCTTCTTCAGGAGTGTCAAAATATCCTGGAAAATCTTGATTTATTTTTAGGGGATAGCTTATTTGAAACCTTCTTTTCTTTGTGTTTTTGTAAACGCCCGTAGGATATAATCTACCTCTCTTTTGTATTTTTCTAAAAATCATATTTATTTCATGAGGTACAAATGCACAAGTTTCAGGAGAATAAATCTTATTTCCTTTAATTAAAATATCTTTGTCTATTTCAAATCCTTGAACGTTGTTATCCTCAAACCATTGTGCAAAGTTTTGAAAGTTATGCCATTCTTCACAAACGGATACGTTATTGTATGTTGGAAATTCAAAAGACTCCTTTTTACCGTAGCATCTTTTAATTATACCCTTCCACGTTTGACTAATATTTAGATTCTTGGTAAACCCATATTTACCTACCCCTTGAAACCCTACTCCCGCTATACTTCTAAAATTAGGGTTTTTTATACTTCCATTTTTAATATGCACAAAGTGTATATTCTTTAAAATTGTACCGTCATCAAATCTGACATCACAATCTTTACTTGTGCTATAGGCTATGATTTCTAAGTCACCTTGATTTGTAGTATACCTTTGACCGACCCTATCAGTCCTTCTTTCATTACTCCTCATTTTCTACTAAATTAGTTGCCCATGCCCACCCAAATATATTTTTCTTATCTGGACTGAGGTTAAAATAAGCATATGTATTTCTCGCCTCTTCAAAGTTTTTAAATCTGTTGTAGTCTTTTATAAATGGTAAATTTTTAGAAGCCCATCTATACTGTTTTGAATCACCTGCAAAACTTCCTTGTGAAATAATATCTGTACTAAATAAATCGGTATTTAATAAGTCTTCTAACTTTCTTTTTGCAATAAGTGGGTCTGCTGACATCTCCTGTAACTGTAAAGGAAGAGCTACTGTACTTGATACTTGTTCAACCGCTGTTCTAGTTAAAAAATAATTAGCCATTGTCAAAATGTATGCTGGATCGTCATCGTCGTCGACTGCATTTGCTAATAATATCGCAGCTAATGCTAAAATATTGGCTATCGACAATTCAACAATAGTTCTTCTCAAATTTCTTTTTGAAACTTCATCCGTCATGTATTCTTGCCAAATTCTCTTAATATCTTTAGGTTTTAATATATTCTTAGCAAGGTCATTTATCATATTGGCTGTAGTTCGCCAGTTGCCCTCCTGAAAACTGCCCTCAGAAATATTGTAATGGCGATTTTTGGTTTTCAGCTGTATAGAAATCAAAAACCAGTTAGCATGAAGTAGTAGAAAATTCGATCTAGCATCACGGCTTGCTATACTGCGTTGCTGGGATGGTATTTGACTGTCTACACGTTGCATTGCAGATGCAGTTCTAGTTGATATTGCCTCCAAAATCAAGTCTGTCTTGGCAACCGCTTCCTCTTCGCTAATATTTAACTGCTCAGAAATCCTAGTATAATTTGGTGCAATCACCCCATCTTTTACAGGAATTAAGTCTTTGAATAAAGGTTGTTTCTCCCAAAGTAATCTGTCATCTTTTCCATTATTAATTTCTTTGAATTGTCTGTATGTGACTACCTCGTTTCCATACACTCTGTAATCGTACATGACTGACAACAGGACAGTCGTTGTTACTGGATAGTTGCCAATCGAATGGAGTCCCGAAGATGCTTTCAAAAGTCCTCTCCCTGCCCTACCTATGTAAGAGTTTTCAAACCTTTCTGTAAGGTTATATAAACCAAATCTTTCTCCGTAAACTCCTATCTCGGATTTTCCATTGTATTTCATCACCTCGCCAATCATTTGGGAACCTTTCCTCGCAAATTCTTTCTGTGCCTCCTTGTAAGCCGTTCTGTCCAAAACTTCCCCCACAGCCACTTCTAAAAATTCTTGTGTCTTTCCTTGTAGGGCTGAAGTCAAAGGTACTGTCACACCCGCTAAATTTGAAAATCTTACCCAGCTGTTGAAAGTTCTTGCCAGTTTTCCTAAATCTACTTTTTTCCCTAAAACTGTTACTTCTTGGCTGAATGTTTCTTTTACGCCATAGAAATTTGATTTTAGAAACGAGTTGAACATTTTATAGGTGTTTGTTGCCTCCGCTTTTTTGCCTGGATAATCTCTTTCTTTTGACAATATGAAATCTTCCAATACCAGCATATCTGAGATATTTTCTCTTCTTGCTTTGTATAATGCTGACTGTTGGTTGAACATTGAGTAAGACAATAAAAGTTCGTCTGTTACATCTGTTTGGTCTTTTAGTTTTCTTACCCCGTAAGTCGGTACTGATAAAAGTGAATCTCCTTTTTTGGCGAGATTTCCTGATACATCCTGTCCTAAATCTGCTTCATCTTCTCTGATACCTGTCATATCTGAGGCGATTTCTTTTAGGGATTTTAGTTTATTTGAGCCGTCTGTTAATCTTCTTGTCGCGCTCCTTAAAAACTGCGGTAATTGGTATCTGTCATGTGTTGCTTGGATGCCATAATTTTCCAAGCTTTGATCGTTGTATTCTAGAAGTATTTTTCTTGCTTCGAACTCTTGAACGTTTTGCGTGGCGTTTCCTTGCTCGTCTATTCCATATCTTTGGTAGTATTCATCATTCCTTACAGAGTTTTTATAGGCTTCTGTGTATTGGTCTCTTTGCGCGTCACGATTTTCAATCCATTTAGGGTTTACATTTGCCATTGCGTCATAATAGCTCCAACTTGGTTTTACTTCTACTATACCGCTTTCAATAAAATCTAAAACTGCTCCCGATTGGTTTTCAGAGACATTTCTTTTTAGTTCTTCATAGGCTTCTGTAAATCCTTGCGGTTCTGTTCTTTTATAATACGGCAAAAGTTTTCTTCTGGCAAATTCTGATAAGACGTTATCATAGTCTGTTCTTCCATCAGTTAAGTTCCTTAAAAAATCAGTCATTATGACAGACTCTCCTTTTTGTAACCTTTGTAAGTTTCTTCTCAGGGATTCTATACTGCTTCTGCCATTTGAAGTTACGTGTTTTAATATAAAATCAATTTCTTGGGGACTGTTTGAAGTGATTCCATTAGACTCTAAATCTTTTCTGTAGCTTTCATTAACTGTTGAAACTGATTGAATTTCCGTTGTTTCTTGTTCTTCTAGGATGTTTCTTGCCTCGGCGGTCTGAACTTCTAAAATAGATTGGGCATCCCTGACAGCTGACATTTCTATGTCATTCATATCAAATACGTCTACCTCCGAAGGATTTGACATACTTTTATTTCCGCGAATTATTGTAGAGATTATTGACTGTTGTTCCCTAATGTTTTGTGCAAATTCTAAAGCTTCGGGCGAACCCACCTCCAAAAGTCTTGCCACCAAAGAGTTATTAGGATCAAAATTATCCCAGAAATCTTGAGTGAATGCGGTTGTTGCATTGTTATTTAAGAAGTCGAATTTTTCTTGCTCTGTACTTAAGCTATTTAATTCGTCTAAAAACTTCTGAGGGATTCCTTGTGAGTTTGAATTGGCTTTATAGAATTCTGAATTTAGAAGCATCAGGTTTTGCAATCCTACGACTTTTTGAGCTTCTGAAAAATCTAAATCCGATAAGTCTTCTGAGGCATCTAAAAAGTAAGTGAATTTCTTTAACTCTCTAGCATAGACTTCCAAAACTCCTTTTTTCAATTTTCCATCAGAATACCTTGGATTTGCTTCTTGGAGTTTTTGTTTTGTTAAATTTTTTATTTCCGCGATTTCACTTGAAGTGAGTTCTCCTTGTTTTTTTATTTCCCCGATTTGCGAGCGGTATAATTTATCCAACTGTAAGACATCATCTGGAATAGAAGTTCTATCAATTGTTACGCCGTTTGTTGTGATAGAAAAATTTTGAAGTTTCTCTAAGTATTTTGGATCAAAATAAGACTCAAATCTTTGAGTAAAAGTCTTTCTAAATTCTTTTTCCAAGTTGGCAAGCTGTCCTGATATTTCATCCCTATTTTGTGTTTTCTTATCAATGTCTTCTTGACTTAATTCTTTATTTGCTGTGAGATCTCTTTGCAAGGAATCATATTCGCTTTGCATAGAATCAACCTTTTCTTGAACTGTTTCTTTTGTTAGAGGCTCTCTTAAAATTACAGACAAAATTCTAGCTTTTTCTGTATTATCGACTTCTAATACTTTTTGAGGATCTGTTTCGTTTATTATCCCGCCATTATAGATAAGTTTCTTTAGTGTTGTAGGAATTTGACTCTCTGGTAAGCCTAAAGCTTCTAAACGGTTTAAAAAAGGCTTAGTTTGGTTTTGATGTGTTGTTCTTTCTTGATATTGTGTTCTCTCTATAATTTCTCCCGCCAAATTTAAAAGTCCATCTCTTGAATTTATTAATCCTCCTAAGTGGGCATGCAACCAGCCTGTATCTGCTTCTGCTGTTCTTGAAATGTTGTCTATATACTCACGGTATTTATTAGCCTGTTCAGGAGTCATATTATTCTTTCTAATGACCCTCTCAACAATCAAATCTCTTGCTTTTGTGTTTGTTGCGGGAACTCTTCCTTCGATTGTAGAAATCTTTTGCAGAACATCGTCAATCTGCTTTGCAATAGCCTTGTCATTTATGCTTTCTCTGATTTGTCTCAGCATCGGAGCAAGTCTTGAAACTGTTGATTGAAATACTCCATTTTCTTCTGACGTGAAGTGTCTTGAATTTTTATCTGCAGTTTCTAAAGATTTCAAAAGTGAATTTGCTTGAGAATTTGCAACTGCTACTAATTGTAGAGTTGAATTTTTCAAGGAAGCTTCATCTGTAAGTGCAATTGTCTGTTTTAATTTATTTAAGGTGTTTTTATTCGCCGAGGAATTCCTTAGAGCATATTGCTGATTCAAGAGTGTTTCATAAGACTTCTGAATAGTTTGGGCTAAAGCTGTACGTCCTGTTGCATTATAGAGCGTATAAGACTTGTTCTCCTTGTTTCTTACATCTACGTCCAAGGAGTCATTCATAAGGTCTCTATAGACTTGTTCTGTGAATGTTTCTAGTTGGGTTTGATAATTTGGCTGAAAGAAGTCATAAACTCTATTAAAGAAGTCTTTGAAGAAGTTTCTTAAAGTTGCAACAATACCGCCTTCCAAAGTAGTTTCACTTTCTCTTGCAAAATTATCTAAAAGTGAATTAGCTAAAACCTTTCCTAAAATTTCTTCTCTGACAGCATCTTCTAAGCCTTCTCCCTCTAAAGTTTCTGAGTAGATTTCAAAATATTGCTCGGCAAATTCCGCCCACTCTTTAGTTCTATGTACATTTCTTTTTTGGTTTGCTATCTGCTCTTGATCTAGAGTGGCAATAATAAAGTGGCTTACTTCCTCCGTTAAATCTGCTTGCGTTATGATACCGTCTTTAAAGGCTACAATGTTATTTGCCAAATCTGCTAGAGCTTTTGCCGATGGTTCATAACCATTCTTTTGAGCATATTTTTCCGCCCACTTTTCAATGGATGTAGTCTTTACGCCTAACTTGTTTAATAGCTGTAATAGTTTCTCTTGTAGTTGATTTTCAGGGATGATTTGAATTTCTTCTAAAGCAGAATTATTTGCATTGGTTTCCAAACTTATCTCTTCTAAAGTCTTAATAAAAACGGCTGTAGACTCGTCAAATCTTTGAGTAAGCTGGGTAAAAGTTTCTGATTTGGGAACTTCCTGTCTTTCTCTGAAAGTAATATTATTATCCTGTCCAACTAAGGCTGAAAATGCACCTTTATATCGTTTTGAAACTGTTCTGGCTACATCGGCGTAGACCGCTTTTTCCTGTTCGTTGTTTCCTGTTACTTCTAAGACTTTTGCTCCATCAACATCTAAAAAAGAATTCCCTGTAAGAATATCTTCTTTGATTAGAGAATTTACTAGTCCTGAACGGGTCTGAGGATTTATTGTAGTGTCAATTGTCATGAAAGACTTTCCGTTTGTAACTACTTGGATTTCAGAATTTGGTTTGCTGTTTTTAAGAGCCTCTTTTAAAGTTTGAAATTCTTGACCTTGGTTTTGAAAGCTGATTGGGGATTCTTCATTGTTATTATCCGCTAAAATATTTGTATATCCTTTTAGAGCTTCTTGAAAGTCTTGGATATGTGGGATATTGAGTATTTGATTGAAAACTAAAGAAGGTCTGCCATCAAGAGCGTTTACTCCAACTTGTCTACCATTCTTATAAATTATTTCGCACGCCATTTTATTGTTTTAAGTTTTTGAATATATGGGCTATGACATCTACTGTCCAACCGTTACCGAGCATTTTATATCTTTGTGTGTCACTTACTGAATCGGTGTAGTTATCAGGGACTGTTTGTAACCGTTCACATTCTTTAGGTGTAAATTTTCTATATGGTTGACCTATTTCAATCATATTTTTGGGAGTGACGTTTTTCCCTGTGCCGTGCGCTAATTCTGTGGTTAAGCAAGCTGATTTACCTGTTGCTTGATAATTCTTGGCATATTTTAATTGAGTAATTATAGTCTCCTTAGATAAATAGTATTTTAAGTCCACTATTAAGCCAAACTTACTTCTTTTTAACATACTTTTTACATTTTCCTTATGTATAGTTGAAAGTATTGTTTGGCTTTTCTCTTTTAGGGCACTACCTGTCTCTAATATATCATTTACAAAAATTCCTTTATCTTCAGGTTGGTCTACGTTTGGAATGTTTGTCCAGTATAATCTCTTTCTATTTTGTGCCGATAATAAGCTACTATTAATCTCAATAGGTTCTATACCTAAATATTTAGAGATTATATCTTGAGACTCTTTTTTCATTTTCACATTCTCTAAGAGAAATTTTACATTAGGATTGACAACTTTAATTTCGTCTAAAATCCTAACGTATTCAAAAAATAACTTACTTCTTTCGTCTTCAAAATTTAATTGCTTACCTGCAAAACTAAAGCCTTGACACGGACTTCCACCGATTATTAAATCAATTTTTTGCTCTGACCAATTAATATTTTTAAGTTCTGTAACTGAGCCTAGTTGAATAATGTTAGAATAGTTTGCTTGTGATACCCTAATTGCATACTTATCAATTTCAGAAGCATAATAACTATCAACTTTTATTTTGGCTCTTTCTAAAGCAATCATTCCGCAAGACATCCCATCAAACAATGATAATACGTTCATATTTATATATTTTCAGCAAAAATAGAAAAATTAATTAACAATCAAAACTTTCTTTTAATATATTTTTTGCTTTTGTGGAATCTTTAACATTTGAATTGTCTGACATACTTGCTTTCAAGTCAAAGTCATATTCATTGAATTGTGGTTTTGGATTTCCAAAGGTGTTATATTGCGACTTGTTTACCATTTGTCTTTTAAATAAACTTTTGCCGTTTTGGGTGAATACATTTTCCCAAAAACTTCCATCTTGTCTTTTAGTAAATCTATCTTGGCTATCCGATATTAAGGTTTCTGAATCTACTATTGTGGGACTTTGCATCAGAGGTGCCGTTTGTGGGTTGTTCACGTAAAAATCTCTTTCTTTTTGAGAGATGTCTGGATTCTCATCTAAAGTAGTTTGATTTAGATTTGGCATTTGTTTTGATATCAAAGAGTATTGTCTTAAATTTTCATCAGCTAACTCTTCTACTGTTGAAAGTGTTAAATCATCTGTATACTTTAAATTTATCCCTTGCTCATTAATTTCAAAGTTTGAATAGAAATTGAGCCACATTGGAGAATTCTTTTTCTTTTCTCTTAGGGATTTTATATTGAATTCTGCCACGAAATCATTTGTAAGGTATTCGTAGTTTCCTGTGAAAGCAGTTTCATTTATACCCTCACTAATTCCCTCATTTAAACCATCAAATCCTAAAATAGTTTTAAATAAATTTATTTTTTCTGCTGTTTCTCTTTCGGATGATTCTATTCTCAGAGCCTGTCTTTGGTTTTCTTGTCGTGTTAGGTTTGCGTTGTAATAGGAAGCAATATCGTAAAGCTCTTCTAAAGTTTTATCATTAACTTGAACATAAACGTTTTCCGCTTTTTTTATCGCCCCGATTTGATTGAAAACTTCACCCTCACTCAAAGCTGTTCTTAGATATATGTAATCTCTGTCATCAGGCTGTTTTATTGCTTTTGTTTCTTGGATTTGGCTTGGAAAGAATTCTGAATAAAGCTTAGAAAATGTTGCTAAATTCTCCTGTACAGGATTTTCCATAACGCCTCCTAAAGCATTTAAGAAAGGTTTCAGAGTTGGATTATCTGCTTGGTCTTTTATACCTATTACATCTATTCCCATTTTCAAGGCTTCGTTTTCGATATTGCTCAAAGTCCTGTAAGTTTCTTGCGGATTTTCTAGAAGAGTTTCGTCTGAGATATTTGTAATCTTAACGATTGCAGAAACTGCTTTGTAAGGATTTTCTAAAATTGTAGCAGAAATTGCCAAACGGTCTCCTAAATTAGGTTCTACTATCGAACCGTCTATATCTGCTAAAACTCTTGCTTTTACAAATGATTGTGCTTCTTCTAAAGTTATAAAAGGATTTTCTTGAAACATGTCTTCCTCCACGCCAGCAATTTCCTCCATCAAATCTTGTTTTAGATGGTTTGGGTTTTCGTAAAGAGCTTTTCCAAACTTTCCTATGGTGTTTGATTTTACTAACTGTTGTTGCGGTATCTCTTGTTCTGTGACTATATCAAATTCCGTATTTTGAAATGCTTCTAAACTTTCTTTTATTTGATTTTGTAGGCTCGGTGATTTCAAGATTCTATCAATTTCATATTGCGAATATAGAGATTGCATTTTTTGTGGAACTATTGTAAAAAAGTTTTCTTGGTCATAAAATACTTTGTTCATCTCCGCTTTTAAATCTCCTTGAAATCCTAAAGATAAGTTTTTAAGTTCTATTCTTTCCTCTGTGTCAAGTTCCCTTTGTGTGCGGTTTTGATTCCTCAGGAATTCCAAAACGCTTTGCATTGAGGGTTCGCCGTTTGGATAGCTGTTTTGGAGTAGGAACTGATATCTGCCGTCTGGTGTCTGCTCGGCAAGATTATCCCTTACAAGAGATTCCCAAACATTCAAATCATCTTGACTTGAAGCATTATCACTTTTTAGTTGTACTCCTCTTTGAAATAAATCTTTAGCCACTTGCCTGTAAAGACTCTTTCCATATCCTTTGCCCTTGAAAGTGTCATAAATAGTTATCATATCTACCCTGTCCCCTTTTATTCTGAGAGTTCCAATCCTTTTTCCTCTGATTGTCGGAATATAGGAGATTGAGTTTCCATTTATTTGCCTAGAAAGTCTTACATCAGTTTGGTTCACTGAATATAATAAGGCATTCTTGGCTCTGTTTACAGTTTCAAAAGCCTCTGATTTAGAAGCCTTATAGATTTCTAAAGCTTCTTCTTGGGTGAATTTTTCTTTCAGTTCCTGGAAAAGCAATGACGGAGTATTTTGATCCGTCACTACCGTTACCTGTCCATTTTCTCTTATTATATTACAGCTCACTATTTTTATTTATTTCAATTGCTTTATTGGCTCCGTATAAACCTTCTTGTAATATTTTATTTAGGTTTTCTATCCTCGATTCATAAAAATTCTTAGTATGCGCAGTTACCATCTCTAATAAATATTTAAAATCATCGCCAGTATAAGTACTATAATAACCTATCTCACCTAGTCTCATATCTATTATTCCTGTCGGTTCCGTAAAAGAATTTGCTATTTCCACACATATTGAAATTGCGCCATCTACTATATTTATACTGTATTCACTATTAGCAACTATTAATTCAAACCCACCTTTTTTAGTTCTCAATTTTTTAAGCACCAAAAGAACTTTCGCTTTTTCCTCTTTTCGTCTTTTTAAATTCATCTTATATTTTTATTCATGTAATTTTTGATCCATTTTTATTTTTTCTTTAATAGTTTCAAGGCTACTTCTGATTCTTTTTCAAACTCATCTTTCAAACTCAATTCTAAATCTATTTGTTTCTTGTGGATACGAGATATTTCTTTTATATCACCCTTACCATCTTCGAGCCAATTTTTAACTAGCTTCGTACATTCTTTTTCAGAGTCTATACAATCTTGTAAGTTTTGTGGAATTTTATAATTAATCATTTTTTTTCTATTAGTTAGTAAGTTGCGTAAAAATCTTCTTTATCTATTACTATGGCGACCTCGCCTGCCTTAAAGTCTTTAAAATCTAAACTCCATATTTTATCTATGACTTGTTTTAATGCTTTTTCGGTTATTCCGTAATTGTGGTTAATTATAAAAGTCATTAATGTTGACCTTAATTCCTCATCTAAAATATTATCTCCTACAAAATGAACTCTTTTGCACGTCTTGTCTGCTTCATATATTGATATAAATTCTATCAGGGGTACTGTACTCCTTTTATTTATTTCTTTTTTATGCCAGTTTTTACATTCAACAGATTCTAAGATACAACCAGCTTCAGTATATTTTATTGGTGAGTATTTTTCTAAAAAGTCATTCATAGTTTTTGCCCTGGTTGTAGTGTAAATCTATACGTCAATTCCCCTTTTTCTTGTGCCTCTTTCATGCCTTTGTATAAATCTGTTGATTTGTCCATAGACTCCAAATTCTGAATTTCTACACCTGCTGTTACTAATACTTTTAAGTTATAGAAATTATTCAAACCTACCTCTTCTAATAATTTTCTTACTTCTTCTTCTGTATAAAGCCTAGTTGGTAAAAGTACAGGGATTATATGATTTGGATATTTTTCTTTTTTCATATTATTGTGATAATGGCATTCCTGTTAGTAAATATTCTCCTTTTAATACGGACTCCTTTTGTTGTTTATCGTAGATATCAAAAATAATTACATCTCCGTTTTCTTCTACTCTTGTAACTATATAAGTGATCCCATCTTGTTCAAGGGTGCAGTTTGACTTTAAATATTCTGTTGCTTTTTCTAAATTAAGATGTTGTTTTACATACTTTTCAGTAATATTATTATCTAATTCCTCATATGTTACCCTAGTTTGTTCCAATTGTTTATATTCTTCGCTTTTGGAATCCAATAGTGACATTGCAGTCGTCAAACCGCTTATATTCCCTTGATAAAACATACTTTTATCATTATCTTTGTAGGAATAAATGACTTTAACAGAATTCATAGGAAGTTTTCTTAAATAGTCTTCTGTTACTCTTCCGCTCAGTGCTAAATAGTAGTTTTCCAATTCTTGTAAATCCTCCATATCCGCAATGTCTTTATTTATCCACCCTTCTGGAAATTCTTGCAGACCTGTGATTGGGAACCAAGTTAAAGTATTATTTAGTTTCTCTCTTATGTTACGATTCTCAACATGATCCTGATTTTTGCAGGCAATAGAATAAAAATTTTTAAATTCCTTAAAATCTTCTAATCGTGTTAAATCTAATTTTTCAATTCTACTTTTAAAATTCATTTTTATATAATTTAATGGTAGGAAGCAAATATAATCTAAATATACTTAACTTCCTAATATTTTAACATTTAGTGTTGTTATTGCCTGATTTCAGAATATCTTCTTTAGGTTTTACTTGTTTGTTGATGTTATCTAAAATACCGAAAAGAATCTTAATCCTTTCAATCTTATCGTTTCCTACAGCATCCCTCAAAATCTTATTTTTAGAGAAATCCACTTTGAAAGCTTCTCTTAAAATTCGTATGTTGTGAAGTTTATCAAGGTGCGAATTACTTTCCAGCATACTTTCTTCGTCAAAAGCATCCGTATAGGAATTTTCTATGATATCTCCTTTGGAATTTACATAAGTTGTGGAAGCATTTCTTATGAAGTCATTATAAAGGTCTTTTGCTAAAGTATCTAATTCATTTTCCACCGAAGTTTTGACATCTGATGTATCAAAGGTTGCTTCTTGATTGAAAAGCATATTTTGAATATCTATTCTTACTTTTGGAGCATTGATTACCTGTTCTAGATTATCTGCGTCAATATACATTTGAGCGTCAACTAAGAGATTTGCTTTATTATAATCTTGTGAGGCTATTTCATCTGCTGTTGTGAAAATTAAATGTTCTTGAAAAACTGTTCTGATTCTTTCAAGATTTTCATCTGTAACTTCTTGCGGTAATATCTTCTCGGTTCTGACTCCCTCTTGGTTAATCAGGGCGTTTAAATTCTTTGCAATCTCTATCGGACTTGTTGCTGTCTCTAAAGCATTCTCCACCATATCTAATCCTCTCTGACCTAAAGGCGACTTATTCAAAAATATTGGTAAAGCTACGTAATTTTCGCCTCTTTTTACAACCACCAAGGGCATTTTTCTTTGAGGGTATTTTCTTGAAATTTTAGATACGTAAGAAGTATTTACTTGTGGTAGGTCTTCTGATGTTACGATTTCGCCATTTAAAATATATCCTTTAGTCAAAACTTTATCCAATGAAGTTTCTGTAAACGGTCTTGATTCTAACTGCCCGTCTTCTGAAATGAAAAATTGAGGACTCCCTAAAAATACTGCCGAAACTGTAGAAGTTGCTTCCAAATCTACTTCATAGCTGTCTTGGATAGCTAATTCAAAAGCTTTTTCTCTTAGAAGCTTGAAATTATCAGGTGATGCGCCTCTTTCTCCTTTTAAGGTAGAAATTCTCTTACCTTTAGATACTAAATAAATTTTAATACCGTCTGTTAAAGCTTTTCGATTTTCTTCATTAGGGGATTTCTTGTATTTATCTAGAAGCTGTTTTGTATAGCTGTCCTGCCTATCAATTTCAAATCTTATAGGTGCGCCTTGTTCAAGATTATAAATTTCATCTGCTTGAATATCTTCAAAAAAGTCTGAAGGTTTCTTTACATACTCTGAACCATTAAAATAGTATAAATCAGCATATGTCCAGCTTGTAGAGGCACTCCTCACCACCAAAAGAGGGATGTTATCAAATGCTTCACTCCTCATTTTCAAGATGTTTCCTGGCTCTATTGAAAACATTAATCCGCTTTCTGTCGTAACTATATCGCCTATTGCGATTTGCGATATGTCAATAGGTTTGTCTTTTCTTGTAGCTTGGAAAGGCTCCCCTATGATATTTACCAGAGATTGTGCTGATATGTGATGCAAAGTCACAGAGCCGTCTTTATTTCTCTTTATTGTAGCATTTCCTGTGACATTTTGCGCCAGAGTATAATCATCAAGTTTTTCTCCTGCTTGGGATTCTTGAGTCATAGCATAGGAATCATCTTCTGTGATTTCAGTTATGGTTTCTTGCTCTGAAATATTCTGCTGTTGCTGTTGAATCAATTCTGCAAGGTCAGCCATTGTCAGTCCTTCCTCATTTATGAAACTGTCTAAAACTTTCCAATTTGATAGTTTTTCTCTTAGTAGTTCTAATCTATCTACGTTTACTACCGAAGGTTGGGTAAAAATTTCTACAAGTCTTGGATTTGCAGTTAATGTTCCTTTTTGGTCTAAATCGATAGTTACTAGTTCCCCTTCAATTGAAGTAACCGTTCCTCGGTCGGTCAGAGTACTTACCCTTTGGCCTACTATTAATTCAGAAGAGTTTTCCACTTCTCTTCTTTTCGGACTTCTCTGTCTTAAAAGATTTCTTTCTTCCTCTGTTAGCGATTCTAAAGCTAGTCTTTCTGCTTCTGATTCACTGTTTCCATTGGCTAAAAGTGTTTCATATAAGTTGTCAAGTTTTTGATAGAGTGTTGCTTTTTCTCCCGTTTCTCCTCTTAATAGATTTTGATACTCTTCTACTTCTGCTTGTGTTGGTTTTTCTAAAAGAAACTCATCTGTTGAAGTTCCAATAAAAGTCAAGGAGTTATTAGACCTAGAAACTAAATTAGCAAGTCTTTCTCTTAAGTATTGAAGTTTAGTTTTAGCTGTTGGTAAAGGTACAACTGGAAGCATAGGTTCTCTTTTCATAAAAGTATCTATCTCCGTCTTATTTTCGTTGTAGTACGTTTGCTCCTCCTCTGATAAAGTATCTCCTCTTCTTCTCTTATCTACTATAGATTCGTTTGAAATAACAGTAGTTCTATTGTTAATTTTAGTTAACTCATTTAAAGCATCTACAGCTTGTTTTGAGTAATTTCCTAAAATTTCTGACAGCCATTCTTTTGTTGCCGAGTCTAAGTTTTTGTTCTTTTTTAAGACTTTGCGTCCAACTAAAGTATTGATGTTATCAATGTTTACTTTTCCATCCCTAAAAGCTAATACAGTTGATTGATAAGCTCCAAATGTTTTTCTAGAGTTCTTGTACTCTTCTAAAATTGCTTCAAGTCTGGCAGAATTTTCAGGATTAGAAGCTTTTATAGCATCCATTACAGACCCTAAATTTTTAGTATTTGAATCAAGATTTTTTAAGTCCTCTACGCTGATATTCTGAATATCTAAACCTTGATTTAGGTTTACGCCTGTAGTCTGTTCTAGAGTTTTGTTATTTAGATTTACTTCATCTGCAAGTTGCTGTAATTCTGTGTTATTAGAATCAATCAGGTTTGTAAGTTTTGCAAGCCTGTCAGATAACCTCAAAACTTTAGTTCCTGTGTCAGTATCCCCTTGCGTGGTTTCCTGAATATTTCTTAACTGTTCTATAAGTCTTCTTCTTTGCTCCTCTAAAGAATTGCTTCTGTTTATAGCAATATTTACTTGATTTCTTTTTTCTTGAGTTACTGTTTCTAAGCTAGATATTGTATCTAAAGCCTTTACTTTTTCATAATCTAAAATCTGAGCCATTTCTTGAACAGCTTCCTTCATTGTAGTATGTGACCTCTGCCCGCCCATCATTGTGAAAGCTAGACTTTGTATTAGAGCTTCTTGAGTGTTATTTGCCCCTAAAGAGGATAATTGATTTTCAGAATCTAATTCCTGTATTCCTGCAACAGGGTTTCTACCTATTATGTATTCCGCAAACTGTCTGTTCTTTTTGAAAGATTTTGCAACTTCGGAGAACGCTGTTGACTGTTCTTGCTTCCAAGTGTCTAAATCAGTTTCTACTCCCATTTCTATTAGCTGGTCTTGCGTAACTGTTCCTAAAGCTTTTTCAATATCTAAACCTACGTCTGAAACAGAATCTCCTAACTGGTAACGGTTGTTTAAAAGTGAAAATATTACTCCGTCTTGTGCTATCCTAGCTTCTGTAAGATTGCCTCTTTTTTGGGCATCTTCTGACTGTTTATTAAATCCGTTAATACGGTTCATCATCAAGAAATGCTCTGACAATGCTTTTGAAGTATAAGTTTCATTTAATTTTGAACGGTTCTCAAATTCTTGAACTTGCCTGTTTATACCTCCTCTTGTATTTCCTGTCCCAGCCTCTCCTAAAAGACCGATAATAATACCTACTCCATTCTCAACCCATCCTTCTTTTGAACCATATTGGTGAGAAATATTTTCATATAAAGCTCCTGCTAAATCAAAGGAATCTTTTGTGTTGTTTGTGTCATAGGCGTACTCTAGCCATTTTCCTGCTGTAGCTGAAGTAATTGATTGACCCCCTTCTTCATAAAGTCCCTCGGTTACTGCGTTTTGAACAAAGGGTAATATTCTTCTATTAATGGATTGGAGTCTTGAAGGCGTTGCTTTTCCTATTCCGTACAATGCTCTGTTGTACATCTCGCCAAAACCTGTTTTTACAGGTGATTTTAAATTAAATACTCTTCCTAGAGTTACTAAATTAGAACTTCCTACCAAAGCCATGTTCACACCAAAAACTGCATTTGCAGAGGAGCTTAGATTTTCTTGGAAAGCTGTTATCTCTTCTTGGTCGGGTTGTCTTCCATTCTGTTCTTGAAAATTTCTATAAAAGTTTTCCTCCTGTTCTTTTTTATATTGCAGAGCTTCCACCGATGCTTCATATCCTGCCGAAGTCATTGTAAATCTTAAAGTGTTTAAAGCATCTCCCGCCTTACCAAAAGCTACAGCTCTTCCCACGTTTATAGAATCATCTACCAATCCCGTACCTACTCTTGCTATATCTTCTCCTACTGTGAGTGAATTTTTTAAAAGTCTTGAAAACTTTGAAGTGCCGCTAGCTATTCTTGCCATACCTGCTGTTCTTGTAGACCATCTTGCGGCAGTAGTAGCTAGAGAAGTTCCTCCTGTTGCATAAGCCCATATACCCTCTGATACAATTGCTCCTGCTGTAAAAGACAATCCTCCTAGAACTTTGTCCGCCCAAAAATTAGAAGTGAATAATTGTCCTCCCAATCCTTTTTGCGTTTCCTGTTGCGTGTAGTAGTTAGGAAGATTGTAGTTCATTTTGGTATCTAAATCTCCTAACCAATTTGAAAAATTATTATCGTAAACAGAGTCAAATTTCCAATCTGCTATTCCTGCACCTGCGCCATAAACAACCCCTGCGGTTCCGCCTATGACTGCATTTAAAGTCTTTCCTCCAAATTTAGCTAAGCCATTAAGCCACTTTTCTCCTGTTCCTTGATTTTGTGCATGAATCTCATTATTGTTTGCTCCTTCTTTATAAGTATCATATTTTGCTATGTAAGTACCATCATTAAGTTGAGCATAAGCATCATTTATATTGTAATTTTTCGACTCTAATGCTATCTTTTGAGGGCTGTTAATGGGAGCCTTATAAAAATAGTCATTATCGGTTTTAATATTGCTTATAATTCCATTAGTTTTAGAAGGGTCTATTTGAGGAGTACTTGCTCTAGTTCTAATATCTTGTTCAACTGCCTGAAGTTCTGGCGAAATAGTTTTATTATCTATAAGCGCATTTAAGTTGTTATCTGCCATTATTCATAATTCTATTAAATGCGTTTTTATTATTTGTAGCCAAGTCTCTTAAAAAGAAATCTAGGACTATTGTATGGGGATAATTTTGAGCAATATTTAAAAATTGGGTTTCTAAATTTTTCTGCCCTAATTTTCCACCTCTGTAATCCGCACCTGTCTCTTTATCTTCTAGAGACATATACCATTCACCATCTAAAGGTTCCAAATCAATTTTATATTGAGATAGACGGCTTGAAATATGTTCTGTAACTTGCTGTATTTGTTCGGGAGTAAAGTTATTTCTTAAAACATTTGAATAAGCCTCTTCCGTATTAGTTTTAGTCAAGTAATTTGCTGGGTTTGCGAAAAATGCTTTTCCTATATAGTTAGGAGGAGTGTTTTTTAATAGGTAATCTGCAATTTTAGGCGCGTACTTTCCGTCATCTTTTATATACGCTGGATTTTTTGCAATACTTATTTTTTCTTTTGCTACTTCTGCACTGAGTCCTCTTGAAGATTCATTCATATCTAAGCTTTGTCTTAGGAATTCATATCCTGCCATTTTAGGAGTCAGTACAGCTGTTGCTTTTTTAATCTGTCCCATTTTCTCATTAAAACCGACATTTTGCTCTACTACAAATGAAGGGCTTCCATCTACAATTCTTTGATATACTGTTATTTTTTTCTTTGGGTCAAATGGTCTACTCTCTTCCGTTGTAGGAATCATTGATATAAGTCTTTGATTTTGACTTTCATTACTAAGAGTTGCTTGATTGGCACTTCCATAAGAAGTCATCACTCCTGTAGATTTAAGAAGTTCTCCTGCTTTTGCCTCCACATCTCTAGCGAACGTCATATTCCCTAATCTAAAATTCAGATTATATTCTTTTTCTTGCGAAAGTTTACCATAAAGGTCTCTAAATTTTTCTAGTCTCGCATTATTGCTTCCTATACTCTTTAAATTTCTCTCTCCCCCTACTTCATTTATGAACTTTCTTGCTTCAGCTGTTAAATTCTGTACTCTTTCCGAACCTCCTCCAATACCGAATAATCCTGTTATAAATCCGTCATCTTCCATCTCCAAAGCTTTTATTTTTTCAACAAATTCACTAATGTATTTTTGGGGAGCACTGTTAAAAAGTTCTTTGGAAGCGGAGCCTATAGTGTTATTATAATCTAAGGCTGAATTATCAGCTAATGTTTTCAATCTTACAATCTCCGCTGCTTTATCAGGATTAGATAAATACATTTTTGAGTCTTCAAAAGCTTTAGACATAGCCGTTGCCTTATCTATAGTTGGCTGTTTATTTGCATTTAACAAGTTCCCCTCTGGCGTGTATCCCATAGCATTCATAGATGCCGAGTATTGGTCTTTTATTTCACTTGCTGTAGCGTTAGATTTGTATATATCTAAGATATTTTCTGTAAGCTGTCCTTGTGTTAATTTATAGTTTTCTGTAACTTGTTCTATCGGGTCAATATTAGGGGCTGTTTCTGCTGTGAGTGGCGATTCACTAATGCCTTCCATGCCATAGAGACCTCCTGTAGTTCCAGCTTTTTGTTGTTTTAGTGCTAACTCTGCTCTTTTTATATCTAGCTCTTCTGTTTTTAACTGTAGATTTTGACGTGCAAAGTAAGCTTTGTCTTCGGATATACTTACACTCTCAGATGCTCCTGCACTTGTTGCCAATGCTTTTACATAATCATTCTTTTTGACAAAATATCCCTTCTCTTCTAAAGTTGCCGTTGCACTATTTTTCAAGAAATTCTCTTTTTCCGCTCTGAAAGCCCTTAATTGCTGTCTGGCTGTTTCTCTTTCTTCTTCCGTATTCTGCTTATTATTTACCTTAGTCTCTAATAGATTTATACTTGAATCAAGCTGTTCTTTTTTATTTTCCGTGTATTGCGAAAATTCTGAGTCTAGTTGTTGCGGATTTTGCTTACCTGTCCACCAACCCTCTATCCTCATCTGCATATCATCTTCTGAAGTCATCATGCCTGGAACATAATCTACAATTTCTTGAGGTGTTAAACCACTTAATTTTTTAGTTATCAGTGTTCCTTCAGGATAGCCATTTAACCCATTTCCTTGTATTTGGACTTCCCTGTCGCCTCTGACATCTTTCAAAGTCTTCATCCTATCCAAAAGATTTTTATTGTAATCAGAATAATTATGGTAAGAAAAACTGCCCAAAGAATTTGTGGCTCCTTCCATATACTGATTCAATCCTGCCTTATCTAAAGCAAACTGATAGTTTATCTGATGGAATTTGTCAGGATTTTTCTTCTGTATGTCCTGCATTTGTGCTTGGAACTGCTGATATTTCACTGTGTTTGACGCGGCCTCTACTACAAATGGATCCCTCGCTACTGACTTTATAGTGGAATAGAAATTTGAAGCTACATTCGGATTAGATAGATCCTTATCCTGCATATTATCCAAAGAAGCTGTCATACCTCTAATCTTAGAATTTAAGTATTCTGTATCTTGCGGTCTTAAAAGTTTTAAGTTTTCAAGAGAAGATAATCCTGCTTGGACTTGTGCATCCGCCTGATTGTACGTACCCTGTTTTACCTGCAATACTTGCTGTATCAGAGGCAGATTAATGCTCGTTGTTACGGGAGCTAGGGTTATGTCTTTTGATGTGTAGTTTGACAATTGTTTAGAATTTAAATAAAAATGCCCACTTCTTGATGTAAAGCAGGCAAATTTAATGATTTAATTTGAGTTATACAAATTCGTTAATTGAAAATTTATCGAGAAGCTATGTTTGAAGTCTTATATCCAGACTTATACTGCTTGTAGTTCTGACTTTGCTGGAATTTAACAAAATCTTGCGGTGAAAGGTATGTAAAATCTCTTCCCTCCTGTGGTTGGGCTCTTGCTGTGAAAGTTTCAGGTCTATTATTGAGCCATACTTTTTTATAGTCTCCTACGATAACTCCGCCATCAGGTGTATACCTGTTAGTTCCCGAAGTTATATCTGCAATCATATCCGTTTCAAGATTCACTCTTGGTCTTTGAGGAGCTTGCTGATATTGAGGTGTCTGATTTGCCCCTTGCTGTCTGAAATACTCTCTTGCAAAATCTTCTGTGAAACCTGTTGCTTGTGCCACTTCTCTAGCTTGCTGGTCAGTCATAGGTTGGGCACCATCTTCAAACTCATAAATATAACCACCATCTTGTTTTTTCGCAATTACACTGTTTCTGTATGCAATTTGCTCTTGAGGAGTTGCATTTCTATACCAATTATCAAACTGTATGTCCTCTTCACTTCTAGTTGAATAGTCTCTCGGATTTGAAAAATACACATTTGATCCATCAGTTTGATAATTAGGTGTCATTGCATTTGTCAAGTTCAGATTATTTACGTCCATCCAATTCTGCTTGTTTTGCAATTGCTTGTTTACTAAATATCTGCTCCAAGCCTGCTCTTGATTATCAATAGTCTTGAATAACCTTTGCTCATAATTTTGACCAAGATTTATATTCATCAACTGTTCTTTATCACCTACATTTGCATTATAAGTATTTGCTCTGTTAACTGCTTCGGCATTATAAGCGTCTGTTTCTGCTATTGCTTTGTTTACAGACTGTTGTGTTGTTCCTAGATTTGTAGCTGTTAGAAAAGGTGCAAGATTTGGATTTGACTGAAATGCCTGTTGGTTTACAAAATTAGTCTGATTATTTATTGCGGCTATTGAAGCCTCTGGTGTTCTTAAAGTAGGTTCTAGCCTATTAAATCTTACTTGGTCTGCTCTTGGAATAAGCGCGGCACTAGGAGTAAGTCCTTCAACTACGGGCAACATAGGAATTACATTTCTTCCTCTCTGTGCGGAATTCTGTTGAGTATTATTATCAGTAGCTTGGACATCCTGAGCAGTCATTACTTGCTCTTGAAATCCATTTCCGCTTGGTTGTGCCAAAGAAGCATTTATTGCTTGGGCTTGAGGAGTTATTGAAGAAAGTGAATTCGCACTTACTTGTGGAAATCTGTAGTCTACTTTACCGTCTGCAAATTGTTCTAAAATAAATTTATCATCTAAAGGAATAGCTTCTTGAATTGCTCTTTTTTCTTCTAAGGTAAAACTATTAGGACTTCTATTCGTATCTATGCCTAAGTTTTTAAGAGATGTCTTATTATTCTTCAAGAGTATTTCCATACCTTTGTTAGTAATAGGTTGCTCGTCAAAGTACCTTATTACTTCTTCTGGTGCATTTTTCACAAACCAATTTTGAAGTTCTGTCCAATTTTTTGTGATATCTCCTTTCTCTAAATCAAGTTTTGGAGGTTCCACTCCTTTTGACTGTGCTATTAAATTAGCAGATTTTAAAAAGTCGCCTATTCTTGCTCCTGGCTCTCCTGCTACGCCCCCCTCTGCCATTTGAGGTTGTTGTTCCGATTGGGAAGCTTGAATGATTTGAGATGCTTCGTCTTCTGAGTATCCCATTGACAAAAGATTGTTAACTATTTCTTCAATAGGAGTTCCCTGAGCAACTGCTTGCTGAACTTGAACTACTATGTCATTTGGATTTATTTCTTCTTCCTGAGCGGCTGGTGCTACAGTTTCTCCTCCCTCTTGTAAAAAGCTCCCTTTCTGAGATTCCTGCTTATCAAAAATTGTTTTGAAAGCTTCTTGTTGTTGCGTGTTCAATTCTTCTTTTTCTTGTTCTATTCTAGCTGTTTCTTGTTGAATGAAATCTAAATTTATTTGTTTAGTATCTGTTTCTTCTAGTTTTAAGGTTTCTTCTGTTTGGTTCACTAATTTTTCTCCCTCTTCTATATTTTTTTCTACGCCAATTTTCTTTGAATATTTGTCTAAAACATCTGCAAAAGTATTTTTAGCCTTCACTTTAATATCTAATTCTTTAGATAACTCTTTAGCATTTTTTGCACCGATTTTTGTATGGTCTGATAAAACTTGCGAACCTTCGGGCAGATTAGTTTTAATTCCTCCTTTTTCGTGAGTTTCTCCGATAGCTTTTTGTACTTGGCCATCTTTTGCATTCAACACAAATTCATTTTTTTCTATTTCAACATTTTGATCCGATGAGTCAGTAATATATTTACCACTTAGAAACTTCCCTACACTTACCGACCCTCCTTTTTGCATATAATCTACAAATCCCCCTTTTTCTAGAGGTGTTGAGTTGTAAATAGGTTGATTATTCTGCTGATTCATAAGGTTTCTCTGTTCCTTCCCTGCTCCGTATGCACTAAATCCCTGCCTAGATAAGCCTAATAGTCCTTTTCCAAAACCTAGTGTGGCTTGACCTCCGTTCCCTTGCCCAGCGTTATAGAAACCGTATTGTAAGGCTGCTGATACATCTACTCCTCCAAATGGATTGAATAGTTTAAGAGGCTGTTCTGCCTGTTGTTTATTATAATTTGTTTGTGCGTCTAAAGCTTGCCCTGCTGTTACGTCATTACCCGAAGTATTAAATTGGTAGCCTCCTTGGGTATTCAAATTTGATATGTTTCTTTGGGGTGATTTATAATTTGAACTGATTGCCCCTAATTGAGGTGTTGAACCATCATCGTAGGCATTCAGTGGCGGTGTCTGGACTGTTGATGTATTTTGTGCTATTGGAGTCACTGGGTTTTGTGCGGATTGGATATTTTGACTCATGGTTTTAGTCAAATCCGAAAGCCAGTTTATGTCAGGTGCGGGAGCTTGGGCTGGTGCATATCCGCTATTCACACTCATCCCATAATAAGGATTTGCCTGCTGATATTGCAAATCGGGATTATACCCACTATAGACTGACATTCCCGAATTCGGATTTTGTTGGTTTTGTGGAAATTGGAACGGTGAAAAATAATCATATCTTGACATAGGATTATTTGGATCAAATCCTCCGCCAAATTGCATTTTTGGTAATGTAAGGAATTTTTTTAAATTATCTAAGCTCATAGTCTTATGGGTTTTTCTATTACGGATGTTGTATTTTTGAAAGAATAATTCTCATTAGGTCTTAACACTACTCTTTCGCCTGTTTGTTCTGAAATTGCCTCTATAGGGTGTTTCATAAAATTCATTGTTATGTTCCCGCTCGGTACTCTTACCATTTGATTTGGATATTGCCACATACCCAAAGGTGAGGTCGGTATTTCTCCCCCTATTTGATAGTTTGGAGTTATATTGAGATAATTTCTCAAAGTATTATACCTTTCTTGAGCCTTTGGGTTATTTTGAGCTTCGGGATTGTTGTAACGCCTTTCTATATCTTGGTTGTATTTCTCTTGATAATCCAAAGCTCTCTCAGCTTTCAGAATGTCTGCGTTTTCATCATACCTACCCGAACCATAGCCTTGAGCATTATTCATTCTCTCATTGTATTCTGATAGGCTGAAGCTATTAGGCATTTGAGCATTTGGTAATACTTCTAAACTTGCTTGAGGTACAATGTTATTATAAACTTGGGCTACTCCTTGCTCCTCTACTTTTGAAGCTGTATTTTGAATTTCTCTTTGTTGTTTATAGATTTCGGCCTTAGCTTGATAGCCTGCTTTATTCTTTATAACAACTGTTTGTTCTGGCTTTTTGTAATTACCTATTGAAACTTTCGTATTTATGTCAGGTCTGCCCTGTATCGGATTTTTTATGGTATTCTTAAAAGTTGTACGGGAAATTGGGTTTATGCCTGTGATTTGTCTTCCATTATCATCCTCAGTAACACTCATATCAAAAATTCTTCCGTTATTGCTATTATCAACGTCTCTTAGGCTTCCCATATATACCAAAGGTCTTTTCTGCATATCTTCTTTGGTCTGCCTGTTCTCTTCATATAAATACAAACTATCTTGATATGCTTGGTATCTAGGATCATTAGCATTATCTACATATAACGTTCCCCCTTTTTGATAGGCACCTAAAACGGTGTTATTTAATTCATTTAAAGTTTTATATTCTCTATCTCCTCTATGGTCATATAAGTATTGATAATTTTTAGGAGCTATTTCTTTATGTGTTTCATATTCTACGGTACCCTTTATCTCATAAGGACTTTTTCCTTGTATATAGGCGGGTATGTCGTTAGTTAAAAATTTCACAGATTGTATTAGATTATCTTGTCCCGCATGTGAAATTTCTTCAAGGTAGCTATCAGGCGAAAAATAATCTTCAGCAGTTGTTAGCCCAGGTAGGCTTATGGTATTATTAAAAGGATTATAATTTGGTCGCTTGCCAGTAAATGGTAAACCTTTGTTTTCAAAAGAAATTTCAGGATTTCCATTTCTGTACTGTAAATCTAAAAGTCTTTGGTATTCATTACCGTCTAGAATTTTTTCAGCGCTTTCAAAATACTTTTTTGTATCTCCATCGAAATTCCTTCTTTCATTATCAGAATACATTTTAGAACGAGGTTTAACTAAATTTCCTGTTCTATTTATTTCTGCCTTATCTTCTATTGTTCTTCTTACTTCTCCAAAATTTAATTTTTCTTTTTGTGGCGTAGTATCTTTTATTCCAATATTAATTTCTGTAGGTCTTCTATAACTAAAAGTACCTCCTTTTTGCATTTGTAAGAAACTGTCTATTTCAGCGTAAGTTTGATTGGGATCTACATAGTATTCTGTAGTATCTTCTTGAATAGGTTGAGACTCTTCTTGAGGTGCTTGTTGTACTATGACTTCTTTTTCTCTTATTATTTCTTTCTCCGCCTGTTTTTCTTCGAGTTTTTGTATATTTTCATCCTCGTCGGGAATATAGGAAGTTCCTGCAAAATTAGGGAGTTCTTTGGTAAATACCAAATCTGTTAATCTGCTATTAACTTCTTGAAGGTTTTGGACTGTTTCTTGTGGTGTTATTTGTTTTTCACTATTTGTATACCTTGTTACAGGCGCACTCATCTTTGCCTTGAAGTGGTTGCTTATATCTCCTAAAGTTTTTGCAGAACCGTCTTTGTTATATAAAAGGGCTCTGTTCTGCTTTAAAATTATGGGAGAGAAGAATTGATCTGTTCTTATGTTTGGGTTTTTAGTTACACCTTCAATTAGTCTTCCCGCTCCTGCCGCTCCAAACCCATGTGCCAAATAAAGTTCGTAGTCATCAGGTTGCCTACCTAATCTTTTAGAAAGCTGTTTTTTATTCTCTTCTGTGAAAAGTTTCATTACCTGTTTAGATTTTTCAGGGTCTAGTCTGTCATCTTGAGAGTAATTCAGATTATATTTTTGAGTAAGATTTCTCCAAGTAGAAGGTACAAATTGGAAAAGTCCCGCCGCACCGAAAGGGTTTTTGGCGGTTGTTGACCCTCCACTTTCTGCCGATGCCACTTTTCGGGTATACTGCTCATAAGGGTCATTCTGAAAAGACTTAATTGTCGTAATAGGTGGCATCGTTTTCTGTGTTTTTGTAATTAATCTTAAATCTAGACTCTAAATCATTTTCAAGTCTTATTATGAATGAATCTCCTCTCATTCTTTCTAGAAGTTTTTTATTTGCGAAATTTACCGCTCTTCTGTCAATCTCTCTGTAGATATTGTTATCATCCCAAGTCCATTGCGGAATATTTCTGTTCTCTCTTTTTACACGATTATAGAAATAGTTTATGTGCTGTTTCTCATCTTGTTGAACAAAAAGGATATCTTGAGTGTTATCAGGATTTGTTATCGGATATTTTCTCACGTCAGAAACTGCCCTTTGTTCTTTCAAGTTTAGATTTCCTGAGTTATTGCTATTATTGTAAATAACTGTTTTGTTAAATCCTTTATTCGCCCACTCTGCATAAGACCAATTATCTTGGTATCTCAAAGCTTCTGAATTTATACTTAAGTTGTCAAAAAGCTTGCTTGAATTTTTATTTGCATAAACTGTCTCTACTATAAAAGGTTTCAATTCTCCTTGAAATACTTGAAAAGAAGCGTTCTCTAAAGTATGCGACCATAGTTTTGACTGATTTGAATTAAATCCCACTTGGAAAAAATCTTGATGGGAATTGTAGTAGTTTGGGGTTGAGCTGAAATAGCTGTTCCATCCTTTTCTTTCAAACTTATAGCTTATAGTCCAAGATCTGTCTTGAAAATATCTTGAATCTGTTATCTCGACAGGTATTTTTATGTCCTCGTAGGTAGGTGTTTCAGTAAAGACACATGTACAGCTCCCAAAACTCTGTTCACAGCCTGTCTGACATGTCGGGTCAATTTGTTCGACACAGCCTATATTATTTACAATCGCATCTACAACATCATCGCCTATTCCTACCCCATTTTGATTATAATAATAAGTCCCTCCTGTTTTATTTGCATAATTCTGCATAAGGTAAGTTATATTAGGTGCCAGGCCTCCATTTGGAGGTATAGGGAAGGGCTGATTACCCGCAGTCAAGAAAGGAAATATCTGAATGCCCTGTGAACTAGATTGCTCAGCCAAAGCATCTGCCTCTACCCAATCTTCTAATGTGTAACTGTCAGTTAACCCTGAAGGAGGGGCATCTGTCACTAAAATAATAGCTTTTGCCGCATTCTCTCTGAAAGTCCCTATAGTGAATCCTCCCATGGGACTACCTTCAAAATCTATAGATACTGTGTTGTCTAAAGTGGCTTTTAAAGCTAAATCACTAGGTTCTGGTAGCCCTGCTCCTCCTGAAGCGAATATTGTATTCATAGCTGTCAAGAACGGAGTTTCATTTGCAATAGCCATAGGAGCTAATATGTCAAAAAGAGGCTGTCCTATCCCTCTTCTGTCTTTAACTGCAATTAGCCCTAGTCTGTAGTCACTTCCAAATTCTGCAATGATTGAAGGTACTATGGAAGAACTTATTGCGTCTTTTATGCCGTTTATTGCTCCTGACTGAGAGGATGTTGCATCCAAGATGAAAACTATGTCCAATCCTTCATCGCATCCTTCTCCATCTTTCTCACATTTACCTGTTGTCGTATTATACTCAAAGCCTACTGGACATGAAGAAGTTACTGTCGCTCTTTCACATAACTGTGTTACAGGATTATAGGTATAGCCTTCATTGCAGATAGGCTGTGGTTCTTCTCCCTCACAATTTGTCAGATTCAGTACAAACCCTGTCTCAGGATCATACTCAATACAGTCTGATATCGGAACAGCATCTAATTTTGTCAAAAAGAATCTTTTGTTTACTGCATCATACCCTCCTGAAATTCCTAATTTTAGAAACGGATTGTCTATGTCAGCGTCTTTGAAAAATCTTTTTATTTTAAATGGAAGCTGTTTCTTAAACCACCTCTGCATATTGGATATCTCTCCTGAAAAGCTGTAAGCCATGTCTTCTATCTTATCCGCCCCATTGCTTAAGAATATAACCTGTCCTCTTTCAGAATCTATATGGATGTCTCCAAATTCAGTCTCAATTACATTATGGTGCTGAGTACCTGTAAATCCAAGAGAACTCTTTACAAACTCCACAGGTTTTGTTGTGAATATTCCTCCTGTTCCAAGTTCTTTTGTCTGAGCTGTTATTCTTTCTGCGAGATTGTCCACAGTATTGAAAACTTGCATCCCATCTGTGAACCTAGCAACTGCCTGATTTCTTGTAGACTCTTTTAGGCTTTTCAATTTACCCGAATCGGTATCGAAATCATAAGAGTTCAAAGGCTTATAAACTAAGTATGGATCATAAAAGTTGTCATATTCGCTATTATCCAGTTCTGACCATATAATTTCATTAACGTTTTGCGATATTTGATTCCATTTTTTTCTGTCATAACTTGTGGGAAGATTTACAGTATTTGTGTAAATTCTAGGTAAAGAAAATACATTGCTATATAGAATAGAATTAGGCTCTTTTATAGATATGTTCTTTTCTTGAGTGAGGAATTCCAAATTAGGCACTACTGGATAGAAGTGCGTATTTATATCTTTATTGGCATATCTCATATTCAAGTTCATCTCCGACTCTACTAGAAAATCTACCACACTATAATAGGCTGTGTAGAATTTTGAAGGCCTGATATAAAACTTATTCCCTCCTGGCTTACAGTCAAACTCGTAGTCAGAATCAATGTCTGGCATAGGTATTAGAAATCCATCAAATTCAGTATCTGTTTCATAATCACAGTAGAATCTTGGGAACCCTATGTTACTTGCTGTCGAATACTCGTAAGTTGTCTTATCGGGAGTTCCAAAAGCAGTTCTTCTAAAAAACGGTATTTTTCTTTTGTAGGTGAATCTTGTTATATTTATGTTTCCGCCAAATACGGGTTCACAGTTGTTGGATACTCCTATTTCAAAAATCTTTCCTGTCGTAAGCCATCTCACCGTATCGATATCTCCATATTGGTCAGGAACATAGTTTTTCATAGTTACATAGGGACTTGCAATATCAGGAGAAAATTCTCTCTTATCACAGCCTATAGTACTAGAAGTAGCTTTTGAAGAAGTGTTTTTTATATTGGAGTTATCTATGCTTTGGTATTGTTGAGAGTACTCCAAAAAATTATCACCTAAAGCCAGAAATACCGATCCCTCTCTTTGGAAATTGTTTATGTTGTAAGTCTCTCCCGCTTTTGTATCGACTAGAGAGAAATCCCCGTCTGGTAGATACCTTGATATGCTTAAAGGTTTGAAATAATTTGCATCATCCCTGTTTACTATAATATTGTTATACTTTCCTAAACTGTACCCATAATAAGCAAAGTTGTAAGAAGCTCCGATATCTCTAAAAGACTTAATCCAGTCATATCTGTATTGTCCTGACTTTACAAACCCGCTCGTGGCGTAGGCAACTCCTGCTAGTATGGCACCCACAAGTCCCAAACTTGTACCTACAACAAACCCTGCCATAAAGAACTGGCTTGAAGTAAGCTCTGCTACACTGATAGCCGTTTCTAACACAACCTCTGTAACTGCTAGAGTGGTTGCTGTATTTCTGGCTTTTCTTCCTAATATTGTCCATTTAGGATGGTCTTCTAATTCAGTGAAATTACTTTTTGCCGTTCCTTTTAAGTACCCCTGTATAGAAATTTCTGTACCAAGCTGAGTTTTTGTATGTAGCAGGTCAGGAGAAATATAAGTAAATTTATTATTTTTTTCTCCTTGATAAGGGTGCTGTATTACATTACTTGCACTCCTATTAGGCTTATGGTACAGATCTCCTCCTAAATCATTATAAGGAAAATTAGAATAAAGATACTGTTTGTCATCCCTGTCATATTGATACATATCAAACATTAATCCATTTGAAATAACACTCTTACTGTAAGTGTTATCCCCTCTCAAAATTTCAAATCCGAAAACATTGTCGGCTTCCTTCTGAGTCATAAGATTATTTCTAACTGCAATTTTTAACATACCTTCAACCACTCTAGCATCCAAATGCACTCCTAGAGGATATATGAAACTGTCTGTAAAAGACGGCATCTCTTGATTTGCAATAAAAGGTGCTACTCTATTATCTGGCATTTTTGGGTGTCGTATTTTTGCACATCGAAAATCCGCACCTTCTTTAAGCGTATAGTAGTTGTCGTCGTCTAACCCTTCTGCATAATACTGTTCAAACTTAGTTCTCAAATCAGAAGGTATATCGGAAGGCTCAATTTTTAATCCGCTACTGTCGTATAAGTCCTTATTGTCAGGATATGTCCTAGTACTTTCCCAAAAAGAAAATTCCCCTTGTTTGTAAGGTATAGGTTCGCATTCTAAATTATCGGGTAGAAAATAAGTACATGAAGTAGAGTATTTCTCAGATTTGTCAAGAATTATTGAAGTCCATGAAACTGTTGCTCTATCATAGGTTACGTCTCTTGTCACTACAGCAAAACATCCGTCTGGTGGGGCTGTTCTAAACTTTACTACGGGCGTTGCTTCTGGGTCGTATCCGTTTTCTTGGGTGTCATCTTTTGGAAGTCCCAAAGTTTGATTTACCCATGGATCTATAGCTACAAACATATCTCCCGAAGCAAAGGGATTTACTAGAGGAATTACAGTATTATTAATTATTACTATATCGTTCTGAGAAGTTCCATCCAGGTCTCCTGTCAGGTTGTCTACATTAACTGTGAGGGTTATAGCCGATCTTAAACTTATAATCCCATCTTCTATCGATATTCTTATTCCATTTTCTTCCAGCTCTGTCCCGTTTTCGAGCATAAAATTGTTAATGGTAGTGTCTATATCTGTGTCAAAAACCATAGGGTAAGACTCTAGATTTATTATGACGCTTGCAGAACCCGAAGTTCCTGTAATGACCAATCTAGAATCCGTATTTCTATAACTTTCTATTCTATATTTTAACCCTTGTGTTCTTATGGGAATAATCTCACCATAGAAGGCTTGTGTATCAGAACACTTGTGAAACAGGGAAACCCTCACTTTTTGAGTAGGATTTACTGTTGTTTCTATTATGTCGTCGTTTGCGGGAGCCTCTTGAGTCTTAGATACTTCTAATATAAATTTATTTCTATTAAGGGTATTTGCTTTAAACCATAAAGCCCCTGACTGAATTTTTTCTCCAAAACCATTTACGCCTGTAAGTTCTGTTAAGTATGCCTCTTTAGCAGTTTCCAATTCTGCTCTTGTTTCTCCGCCTCTGTAGTTTATAAAATATCTTTGGGCATTATTATTTATTGCGGAAATGTTGATGATATCGCTGGCAGAAGAGCATCCTTCATTGGTAGAATTATAACTTCTTTTCAATACAGTCTTTCTTGTGTTGTCAGGTATTCCTAAACGCATCATATAGAGATATTCAAAAGTGGTATCCCTTACATAACCTCCTGCCGAACTGGCTTCATAAAAGTTACAAGAGCTGCTAGGAAAATCTTCGTAGCTTTCTGGAAATGCTGATTCTTCTCTATTGACAAATTCTCCTTCAACAGTATTAATAGAAACTTTAAATTCATCTAGAGTAGGTGTATCGCATACAGTCTCTTCCACCTCTGTTTGATTAGACCATGATACTGGCGTATTTCCAGTAGCTGTAAAGACCGTGCCTTCTGTGGTAAAACCTACATTTGAGAAATCATCTCCTGGTTGCAAATCGTAGATAATGTAATTTTTCCCTTCTGTCAAATTTCCTGAAGTGGAAACTGTTCCAAAAACAGGGATGCAATGAGATTCAGGGTAAGGATTTAAAAGATAAGGTGTTATTTCAGGGATGATTACGCTAGGATTATCCGCTATGTAATCCTTTAGGTTGTCAAACTCTGTATTTAACTCTATCTCTATTGTGTTTGCACTAATTTCATCAACTCCTCGAACTATACACACTCTAGATTCAGCTTGTATTACCTCTGTACCGCTGGTAGCTATACTGCAAGTTTTTTCTACTTTTGCTGTATTTATGTACTGCCACTTATAATCTCTGTCGGTTGAATCACATCCTGAGATATCCCCCATTAGGTCTGAAAATCCTGTTTCGAGATCTTCACTATTTGCTGGTCTGGATATGATAGGAAAATTATAGCTCTTGCCTCCATCCTTGAAAAGAAGCCTTAAAGAAAATGGCTGTACTTCATCTCTCATATATCCCATATAATCGGCTGAAATAACTCCGTCTTTATATAACTCCTCGTTAGTGATTACCGTCTGCCACTTCATAAGAGAAGAGAGCAGATTTACCACAGGCTGTATATTCACTTCTTCCCTTCTTTTTACTCCGTGTATATACTTTCTCGATCCTATAACGGCTTCACCTTCTGCCTTTTCTATTTTAGGCTTTCTAAAAAATATATCGTTTAATTGTACTTCCTTTTTAGGAGATATAAGACTGTCTCTTTGGGTATTTGTGTAAATTCTTCCCGAAGAAGTTGACAAAACAGTATCGTTTGAAGTAGAGAAAATCCCCTCTTCATAGGCAAAAATATCTGAATTTAATACGCCTCTTTCTACACATACTACCTTGTAATATCTGTATTTAGGGTCTAAGTTTAAAATATTTAACTTTATAGAAAATGAAGTCAGGTCATCTAATTCAGTTGAGTCTAAAATTCTATCATTTTCGTTGAATATTTTTATCACTCCTGAACTTGAAGAGTACTCTGACATTTCAGCACCATTTTTGTCACAATAGCATGCAAAGTATTCGTAACTTCCCATTCTTAAGTTACCTCCTACATTTCTAGATACTGCTTGAATTGAAAGAGGAGAATGTTCAGGAAATTGGAGAAGTTTTTTTATGTCTATGCAATTTGTAATATCATTATCCTCGCAAGGAATCTCCACTTCAAAAAGATAGCTTGTATCTGATACGTTTAACCATCTTGGAGGATTTAAGTTATCTTCCCAATAGATAGTAGTACCTGACTGTTCATTTTTTATTACAATATGTTTTATAGGATAGATATCTTTGAAATTCAGACCTTTTCCTATATCTAGACAATTATCATTTATAAGCTCTACGTAAATGTTCTCTGCTGTTTGTGTGGTCTGTTCCAAAGGTTCAGATAATACGTTTGCATTTCCACAGCCTACACAATTTTCTTGAGGGTCTTCATTTTCGTGAAAAGTCAAAAAGTCTTCGACATATCCTATCGAAGACTTGCTTGTTTCTCTATTGGTTAGAAAATAGTAAGTTACATTTTTTAAGGCGTTCTTTTTAAAACCTATGACTTTATAACCCTCTGGAAAGTTTACATTTAAGTAATTTGAAGGTTCATTGTGAGTTACCTGTCCGTTAGTGTCAGAATTAAGAGCAAAAACAAATTCTCCATCTTGGAGTCTGTCTATGTTATTTTCCCTGTTCATTCCACGAAGCGGTAAGCTTATTTCTTTTTTCTGTTGCACAGTTTTTAATTTTATTTTGGAAATCTAAAATATCCTGAGAAGTGTTTCTTGTTGTTCTCTGAAAAACTTTTACTCCAATTTTTACCCAATCCCTTAAATTTTGACTCTTTCATTGCCAAAGATTTCAATCCAACTGTTTCTTGTACTAGCTTCTGGTATAGCTGTGAAATGCCTTGCGGATTCAGATTATTATTTATCAGGTACTCTGTTATGTCAATTTTTACAAGATTCTCTATATAGTCGTAAATAGCTCCTGTAGAAAATATAGGAATTACCATGTCTCCGTTCTCATCTGTCTGTAAGGAGTAATACTGAATATAAACTTTACCTTTGTCGAAATTAGTATTTAATATAGAGTTTGAGATGCTTGCTTTGTAAGGACTGTCCACTCTAAGTTTTTTATTAAGGCAGTCAGCCGCTAAGGAATTTGCTTCAACTGTCCCTTCTATTTCTAAAAAACGGTGTTTGTAATGGGTGTGAATTTGGGAACTCTTAATTGTTATTTTTTCCGTGACTATTTTGGTGTCACAGCTTTTCATATATTCATTCGTAAGTTCATTCCATCTAGCGGGATTCTCTATCCTTTCTCTATAAACGTAATTGTCTGTAAGATTTTCCCTGTCTCCATGTATTGTAAATCCGAGAGGTTCTAAGATATAAGCTAATTTTAAAGATTTAAAGTCTTGTGGAAGCATTGCTCTAGAATTACCTATGTCTAAAAATTCACTTTTTAGATTCTGTACATTTACTCCGAATTTTCTCAAAGCATTTATCACAGTAAATACAATAGAGGACTTGTCTATATCCCCACTCTCTGCAAGTATAGGGTATTTTGCCTCTATCTCGGCTATAAATTCGTTTATTGATATTTCATCCATTAAATTTGCATG
>Ga0247815_10000027_pt1 | contig 145457 bp, 120 predicted proteins | sample UWRJL194509B1_FD_181014 | JGI IMG/M metagenome (GOLD analysis project Ga0247815, IMG submission 181014) | Plant litter microbial communities from Arlington Agricultural Research Station in Wisconsin, United States - UWRJ-L194-509B-1 | ecosystem: Environmental > Terrestrial > Plant litter >...
GTCGATCCCTTGCCAAGAACACTTGTTACACCGATCTGTCCTCCATGGCGATGGATAATTTCGGAACAGATGTAAAGGCCCATTCCGAAGCCGGATTGATGATGCTCTTTACTTTGGACTTTTTGAAAGCGATTAAAGATTGTTGAGATTTCATGTTTTGAAATGCCAATTCCATTATCTAAAACAGCAACTTTAATTTCATTGTCCAATTGCTCAATACTAATTGAAATACTTTTAGATGCTGGAGAGAAACTTAAGGCGTTACTCAGCAGATGAAACATGACCTGATCGATCTTATAACGGTCAGCAAACATCGTTATGAATTTATCGCCTTGTTGCTCTATGCTGTATGATCCGTTCATAAAAAGGTGGCTGCAACATGCGTCGATCACTTTAGAAAAGGCGAACGAAGACTTATCCAAAGTGAGTTCTTCGTTGGTTAAAATAGTGGTGATCAGGAGGTCATCAACCAAAGAGCTCAGCCTTTTTGTATGCCGCTCGGCGCTTTTGGTTAGTAGTGCAATCCGCTCATCATCTATAAGCTGCTCATTCAATATCCGATACATTAATTGAAGCGTGACCCGCATGCTGGTGACCGGCGTCCTTAACTCACGGCTGGCAAGAGCAGTGAACTCATCTTTTTGCTTTTGAAACTTCTGCTCCAGCGCTAACGATATTTCTTTCTGCTTTCGTACGGTAATATCGTTTTGGACACCAATATAATGTGTCACATGCCCATGCTTGTCCTTGATCGGGGCAATGTAAAGTTCATTGAAGAACATCGTGCCATCCTTTCTGTAGTTGATTAACTCAACATGGCATTCGTTGTTTGATACTAATGCATCTTGTAATTTAAACCGCCCTATTTGTTCGCGATTATCTGCTTGAAGGAACCTGCAATTTCTGCCTATTATTTCGTCTTGGTGGTAACCAGTCATTTTCTCAAAAGCCTCATTGCAAAAAATGATCGGCATATCCTCCCGTCGGGCATCGGTAATGACAATTCCGCTGATAGATGCGCTAATCGCTGCAACCAAAAGTTGCCCTTGTCCTTCTATTGTATTTAATAGCAATGTGTTGTGGGAATTCATGCGTCTATCTTATAAAGTGAAAGAAGGACAACACATAAAAAGTTGTTTTGTAACAAATAATAAATTATCTTATCTAGAGATGCCTAATATTTGTAAACAATGTTTCGTTACATTGAGAACTGCCGGGCATTTAATAAAAACAGCAACTTTTTATCTCGGTGACTTACGTTCAACTCTTTTGGCCAAAGCTTAATTGCATATTCCTCATCATGTGAATGATAAATCGAAACGGGCAACCTCTGACGGCCTCTTTTATAACTTTTTTTTGGCAATAAGCTTAGTAATATCTAACGAAAAGTTGTTTGAGAAATGCTTGCTAATAATTACAATCAACTAAATAAAGGTGACTATTATATGAATCTAACTGATTTTTCACATTGAGTAAGTCTTGTGCCAAAGTGGTAAGTTCAGTATTATATGATTTTTTTAGAGTTTGAATTGCTTCTATTATAGAGGTTTGTTGATTTAAAAGAGTTTGGTAATGGTCTGACTTATCAGTAGCTACATTTGAAATTAAATTCATTGATAAATGACATTAGGCTAGCGCCAAATTGCACATATATTTCCCATTCGTTAATCTGACTTGCATTAATAGTAAGATTAGGTTAAATTCATTAACCAATTAATACAAGTATGAAAAGATTTAAAATGCGAGTGGGTGCCCAATCTATGGTGTTCTTTGCGGTACTAATTTCAATTAGCTGTAACAAAGACGCTGAGTTGTCTAAACTGGTGAATACAACGCCTATAGTTCAGCCTTATTAGCTTCGAGCGTACCATCAGTGCCTTATATCGTTAGTACTGTGGTTGGTCGAAGTCCGCAACCACTTCCCTATCCATCCTATTTATGCAGTGCAGCAAATAGAACGATCTATGTCGTATCTAACGTTGGCTCTCCAGGTAGCATCTTCAGTCTGGGAGTAAACGGAAGCTATAATAGCTATCTCAGTGACGAATCACTTGGACCTATCAAAGCAGGCGCTAACGGAAGCTTGTATTTTGTAAGGAACTATGTAATTAATACACAATTATCTCGATAGCTTTAATGTTTTCAAGGTCGATTGAAATAAAAGAATCACTATGATTCCGGCTTTAGATTCAGCGGGCGGTTATTGTGTCGATCTGTTACAATAGATCAATGCTCGATAACATGACGAAAAAAATTCACAATTATGAGTCTTTTTAAACTTCTATCGGAAACTCACACGCCTTTTCATATCATTTTAATCCACAACATTTTCAAAGAACATCTAAAACATTGTAACGTCTAGTTAGCTATTTCATTACATTGCTGATAATTAAGCAAATTACAACTTATGAGTTTTTCCAAAAAGTCTGGAACGAATACCCTAGCAGCACGCACGCTAAAAATATTCCTATTTTATATTATAATCCAATGTACTTTCAATACTGCAGCAGGACAGGATTTTAACCATCAAAATGAACTATTCTGGCGTACTGATAATAATCAGGGCATCACCTGGGACATTACCAACGAAAGGCGGTTGCCACATGATGATAATATAGAAATGTCTGGTAGTCTTGTGTCAGGAATCATTAAGTACCAAGTAGATCAAGGCAAACAAGTCCATATCAACAGGGACATTATCTTCCCACAGCTCCGTAAGTATATTAAATCTAACGAATCGATGTACCGGGCATACCTGCGTTCAAATTACTCTGATGATATCTTACCAGTGCTAACCCTTGGTGAAAAGAAGTATGAAATCGGGGATTTAGATTCGGTGCAAATCAGGGGCAAAATCAGCTTTTATTTCAAGGAACGAGACGGAATTAAAGTCGTGAGAACATTTTACCCGTCTATGGAAGAACGGTGCTTCGTTGAAAAGTGGACATTGATCAATAACGGATCCAAAGCCCAAAGCATGCAAATTGGTGCGACCGAACTAAATCAGCAAGAAGCTGGATGGCACGGACAATACTACAGACAAATAACGACCGATGCACTATCTGCAATAACTATTAATCCAGGCGGAAAATATGAGTTTGGAATTTACTTTACAGCAACAATGAACAATGAGCCAAAGCCGAAAACTTCATTTGCGGAAGTCGAGCATAACCGCGATTTGTTTTTGGACAGTATGTCAAACAACCTTATTCTTAAAACGCCGGATAAAGTAATTAACACGTTGTTTTACTTTTCAAAGATCAGAGCGGCAGAAAGTGTTTTTCGTTCACGGCTTGGTTTGGTGCATTCACCTGGTGGCGGCAATTATTACGTAGGTATCTGGGCTAATGACCAGGCGGAGTACAGTGGTCCTTTCTTTTCTTACCTGGGTTATCAAACCGGTATGCAGGCGGCCCTAAACGCCTACCGCATTTTTCAGCAAAACATTCCGAAGGATAGCGGCAAAATATGGGCATCGTTTGAACTGGATGTAACCTTTCCTTTTGGGGAACGAGACCGGGGAGACGCGGCGATGATCGCTTTTGGTGCAACCCATTTTTTATTGGCCTCCGGCGACCGGAAACAAGCTGAAGAAATTTGGCCATTAATTAACTGGTGCCTTCAATATAATAAAAAACGGATAACAGCGGATGGGATTGTTGCCTCAGAAAGTGATGAATTAGAAGGTCGTTTTCTTTCCGGATCTGCTAATCTATCGACCTCCTGCCTTTATTATGGCGCACTGATGCAGGCCGCCAGGTTAGCCGGTACTATGGGGAAACCGGCATCCATGGTTGCTGATTATAACAAGCGTGCACAGGATCTATCACTGGCCATTGAAAAGTACTTCGGCGCAAAAATGGACGGGCTCAATACTTACAGATATTACAAAGAAAACACAACGTTAAGGAGCTGGATCTGCCTTCCGCTTGTTGTCGGTTTAAATGAACGAAGAAACGGCACGCTGGATGCGTTATTCACCAAGCTTTGGTCAGCAAATGGTGTACTTACCGAATTAAAGTCTGATAGTAAAGAAGAAAAAGTATTTTGGGACAGGGGTACACTTTACGCTTTTAGAGGTGCCTTTAAAGCCGGTGCTGCGGACAGAGCTTTGGAAAGGCTGATCTCTTATTCTACCACACGTTTAACCGGATTTCGCACCCCTTATGCAGTTGAAGCCTGGCCTGAGAATGGGATGGCTCACTTATCTGCCGAGAGCGCTTTATATTGCCGGATTTTTACGGAAGGCATTTTAGGGCTTGAACCGACAGGTTTTAATAGGTTTTTCCTTCAGCCAAATCTTCCGGCCAAATGGGATTATCTCGAGCTTAGGAACATCCGGGCATTTAATACCGTTTTTGATATTGAAATAAAGCGTCAAAAAAACAAACTTAATTTAAAGGTTTACCAAGCAGGCAGAAAAATCATTGATAAGATGATTTATAATAACACAAAGTTAAATATAAACTTAAAATAACGCATTAAACAGACATATTGATGTACTTCGACCTCTATCATTATTTATCGAAGATCGAATAACCATTTTCTGTATGCCCAAACTAGCGTAGACCATAAAGATAGCCTGCTTAACTAACTTTATAAAAAAGGCAAGCTAATATCAATGTGCTGGTTGCCAATAAGGTAAGAGCACTGGTGATAGGCACTGGTTGTCAGTCCATTAAGCAATAAAGTTAAAATTCACATTTTATAATTGTGGCAAAATCATCCCAATGAATATTTGGGTTCGAGATTATATATCTCTTGTAGCAATATTTTTAAGCAAATACCTTAATTGTCAAAATTATTATTAATTGGATTTTATATCATCATATTAGATACTATATTTGTATCGTCGTCGGAAATGGTCGACAATTGTTTATTGAATGATTCATTGAGTAGTAAAAACACTACCCCACAATACATTGATATCAAGCTTTTTATAGATTGGGTTCGATTCCCGCTCTGAGTACAGAAGCTGATGTCAAATGCTTCAAAAAGCCCTTAAATCGATGATTTAGGGGCTTTTTTCTTTTAAAGCCTAATCAAAACTCGTAAATAAACACATATCCCTACTGAGAGTGATGTGAACAGGAGTACAAAGCTCGTTTTGAGCGATAGCGCTATACGCACCAGGTTACATCCTACGATAACCTGTTAACATTAGATAAGGATTGCTTCTTAATCGCCAAAGTGATCTGATACCTTTGCCAATGCAGAGCCAATAATTTGATGCATATCGTAATATCTGTATTCGGCCAAACGACCGCCAAATATCACGTTACTTTCCTGCGCTGCTAATTTCTGGTATCGCTTAAATATGGTGTTATTTCGTTGGTCATTAATTGGGTAATAGGGTTCTTTATCAGGAGTCCATTCCTCGGGGTATTCTCGGGTGACAACTGTTTTAGGCTGCGTACCAAATTCAAAATGCTTATGTTCGATGATACGGGTATAGGGCACCTCGGCCTCATTATAATTTACAACTGCATTACCCTGATAGTTCTCGGTATCTAAAGTTTGATGCTCAAACCTTAAACTCCTGTATTGCAGCTGCCCGTACTTATAGTCATAATATTGATCTATTTTTCCTGTAAATATTGTTTGGTCTGCTAATGCTTCAAACTGTTCCCGTTCTTCAAAATAATCAACACCTAGCCTAACCGCAATCCCATCTAATAGCCCTTCAGTAAGTTTGTTATACCCTCCTATGGGTATACCTTGATATTTATCACTAAAGTAATTATTATCATAGGTGAACCTGACAGGTAAGCGCTTTATAATAAATGCAGGCAACTCGGTTGCAGGCCGTCCCCATTGCTTCTCCGTATACCCTTTGATCAATTTTTCATAAATATCTACGCCCACTAAAGATAATGCCTGTTCTTCAAGGTTTGCGGGTTGTTCAATATGGAGACTGTCCATCTGTTTTTGAATAATCTCTTTTGCTTCCGCAGGTGTCCTTACGCCCCATAACTGAAAAAATGTATTCATATTAAACGGCAGGTTGTAAACCTCGTTTTTGTAGAACGCTAACGGACTATTTGTATATCGGTTAAATTCAACAAATGAATTAACATAATCCCAGATTGTTTTGTCATTTGTGTGAAAAATATGGGCTCCATATTTATGTACATTTATATTTTCACGCTTTTCGCAAAAGACGTTGCCACCGACATGAGGCCGCTTATCAATAACAAGGCATCGCTTGCCTCTTTTAGTAGCTTCGTGGGCAAATACACAACCAAATAGGCCACTGCCAACAATTAAATAATCGTATTCTTTCACTTTGTTATTTAAAAAGTTTATTTCTCTTGCACCGTAAGGGTTGCAAGGTTATTAGTCATATCCATAGCTGCTTGCAATGCCGCAGCGTAAGGTTCGTTTAAAATCCGCTCGTGCGGGTCAGGAGTTAGATTGTCCCACATGCCCGAATGATGCCAGCAGGAAATATTATCCCAGTCGGGTCGGTCGATAATAGGATAAAGGCATACGCCCCATAAAGGAAGTTCTAATGATAGTACAATACTACATTCTTCGGCAATTGACGAAATCCAATCTGGCCGATGATCGCCGGAATGACTGGTCTCTGTTATGACAAAGGGTTTTTTGTACCGTTGAGATACCTCCTTAAGCATCTCACTCAACGGCCGGAATCTTGGGTCGTTTGTATCATTTACCCAAGGCAAAAACCCGCCATTATTTATTATCCATCTGTTATTATAATAAAAGTTAAAACCCAGGATATCCAGGTAATCGGGGTTACCACCAAGCTCCGGACAAATATTACCACATAACATCTCCAATGTTTGAAACTGTAATTCATTTTGAAAGTGCGCTTCTTTTATACCTTCGGGAGTCAAGGGTAATTCTGAAACCATATCCACCAAAGGTTCAGTTGTTAAAATTCGTACTTTATAGTCAATCGCTTTTATGGCTGCGGTTGCTGCAATAAAAGCCTTCATGAGGTGATATTTAACCTCCCACCCCTTATTTGTATGGTAAGGTACCGTACCCGCGGCCTCGCCACCAAGCCACGATAAAAAACTTACCTCATTAATAGGGGTAATAATTAATTCATCATTTATTGATATTGAACGGAAAAGCTTCACGAACGATACGGAGATATTTACAAGCCGTGGTGTAAAATCATTATCTAAAGGCGACAAGCCATCCGGGAAGCCAAAATGGCAAATATCCCAAACCTGTTGTATACCATTTTCAATTCCGTTCCTTATCATCTTTTCCACTTCTGTCCAGTTGTATTGATCAGGTGCTGCTTCAACAAAACTCCACCTGATGCCTTCACGCACGGTTGAGATCCCAAAATCTTTAAGATGTTTATAATCTACATCTGACTGAGCTAAATGGCCGGTTAAACTTAACATATCAACCCGTTGCCTGTAAGCATTTAACTTGTCCGAGCACTCAAACCCAGCCATCCAAAAAGATTGAAACGGATTGTTATTTTGATTTGCAGATCCCATAATTATTGTGGTTTCTTAAAGTATAAGGGGCCTTCGCAAGTCCGCAAAAACATACAGTCCCCGGTAGATTAATTGATGAACGGCCTCGTTTTGGCTAAATCATTTTTTAATTAAAACGGATATCAACGGGATAATATTCGATGATAGAATTAGCATCCATTAGAACCTTAATATACTTTTACCCACATGATATGTAATCGTCAATTAACTAATAACTTATTGCGCAATAGATGAATTCGACCGGTTTAAAACTGTTTTGGTTATTAAATTCAACATACGGCTACAGGTATTATCCCACGAATTTTCGGATAGAAAGCTGTCAACGTTTGCCAGCCAGTTCTCTTTTTCGGGGCTTGCAAGCTGCTTTTCTATTGCAACAATAAATTCTTTGGCATTGTCGGCTATTCTAATAAGTTTGTTTTTGCCATAAGGGTTTACCACGTCGCGAATAGCTGTAGATACTACAGGTACACCAGCCGCCAGGTATTTGGGTGTTTTTGTAGGGCTTATAAACTTAGTGGACTCATTTAAAAGGAATGGGATCAACGCTATATCCCACTGCGCCAGATATGCAGGCAATTCCTCATAAGTTTTAGGCCCGGTATAATGTATGTTATTATTTTTCGGTAGTAAAGTCGAGTCAATTTTTACCACCGGCCCTATTAATGTTATTTGCCAGTTTGGCCTTAAATCAGCAATCTCTTTTATCAATTCAATATCGAAACGTTCGTCTATTACGCCATAAAAACCAAGTCTAAGCCCATTGCTTTTTACAGGCGATGTTAAATTTCTCCTGATATTTCTTGCTGATTGAAAATGCTGCTTATCGATACTGCTTGGGAAAGGATGGATATTGGAGTGCTGATCCCTTTTTGCCTCATATAATGACTGGCCACCGGTAAAAACGATATCCGCTTTTCTCAAAAGCTCCTTTTCTAATTCTTTTAAGGATTGCGGGGCAAATTTAAATGCTGATAGTTCATCCATGCAATCATACACTATCAATTCGGGCTGATGGTTGCGCGAGAACTCAAGCGCCATGGGTGTATAGTACCAGAAAGAATAATCGGTAAATGACCGCTCTGCTAATAACCCGTTCAGTAATGCTTTTAATTCGGCATTAACTTTTTGCGCATGAATATCATGGGGTAAATGTGGCACAACTACTTTAAGGCCGCCACGTTCATGGAAAGAATAATAAGCATCGCCACCAGTGTCCAAAACCGGCTTTCCACATAAAAAATGTTAAATTGCTTTGACAGCCGGGTCATTATATGCTGTGGACGTTGAAACACAAAGTCCCATCTCAAGTGCGAAAAGCATAAAATGGTTTTCGGCAGTTGCTTGTAAAAGCTTGTTACGTCTAAATTATGTTGTTTGTGCATATCATTAAATGTATTATAGAAGAAAATATATGTTAATTTGTTTTATAGGATAATAAATTAATTTTAATTAAAACAATTAACTAGCATCTAGCCATAAAAGTGCCATGGAGAACACTGGCTTAATTACTGCGGTGTATTCTATGATCGATGCGCTCGCGTGCATTTCCCCGTGCCATTCGAATCTTAAAACTTGGGTCAACTAAGTTACCAAAGGCGGCAAACTTTCAGATATGACGAGCTGGCCCAGATGGATTGAAACGTTTTACCTTAGTTATCCTGTAGCTTTTGCGCGCATTCAGACGTTCAAAATTCGGTAGAGGAATATCTGTGATAAATGCGAAACCTTGTATAAATCAGTTTCTATTACCTTAAAAGCAAAAACCCTGCTATGATCTCAGCCTGTCATTTACAACCCGTAAAAGCACACGCTTGATGATGATTAATTACTAAATATGCACACTTTCGGAACAATCTTGCACTGTGTGATTATTAGCCCAAAATTTCGCTTTAATTTTATCACGTTCAAATGTATTAACACTCCTATATGGTTAAAAAATTACCACTAAAACAGCTAGCTAAAATAGCAATATCATTGGCTGCTATATGTTGTTTGCCTTGTTGTAAAAAAGCGGATAAACCTACTCTTACAACAAACGTAAAGGATTATCCTAATGCCACAATTCCTTTAGCTGCAAGTTCCGAGGATTATTTTTCTTCCATTACATGGGGTACCGCAAAACCACAACCGGTGGCTACGCACGAAATACAGGGAGAAATGGTACAAGGTAAACTTTACATATTTGGCGGTTTTGATGTTAACAAACGGCCGCAATGGACACCAACCAAACGTGCCTATGTATACAATCCGCTTACTGATACATGGGCTTCTATTAAAAGTTTGCCACATGAACCCTATGGAACTAATTTTGGCGGTGGTACTCATATTGCCGTAACCACAGATGGAACTGATATCTATCTGGCGGGTGGATATACAGCTAACTCCGCAGGTACAGGCCAAATATTTGGCACTAAACAAGTGTGGAAATACAATGTTTCTTCAAACGATTATAGCAAGATGCCAGATCTGCCTCAAGCGCTGGCTGCAGGTCAACTACGTTATCTAAATGGTAAGATCCATTACATAGGCGGAGCTAACCTATCCCGAGCAGATACCAATATCCATTTGGTACTGGATCTTAGTAATCCTGGGGCAGGATGGATAACTCTTGCACCACTTATTAACGCAGTAAACCATCCTGGAGGGGCTGTTTACAATGGTAAGATCTATATTATGGGTGGCTCACATAACCAGAACGAAGCCTCGGTACCGCAGCGTACGCTTCAGGTTTATGATGAGCAAGCAAATAAATGGACCAAATTAGCGGATATGCCGTTCGCGATAGATCACATTTTGTCGTCGGTAGTAGTTTATGGCAACAGAATAATTGTACTTGGCGGCCAAACTGCTCATAATACACCCGGCAAACAGATTTTTGCCTATGACCCTGCAACAAATTCATGGTCGGTACTGTCGCAAATGCGTGCAGCAAAATCAGCCGGGGTAGCTGCTATATTAAATAATAGTATTCACTATACCGGAGGTAATTTTTCTGCTATTAACTATAAAGGAACCACAGTTACCGACACCTCTACATCTACTTTATCACTTTTCCCTTCTGCAGATGCATTCATACGTAATGGTAGTTTTGGCGCTGTTAACTATGGGACTGATACCGCACTTGTTGTAAAGGGAGCCACAGTGAACAATTATGTTAGATCGGCTTATTTAAAGTTCTCATTGGTAGATATCAGTACATTAAATTCCGCAACGTTAAGTGTTTATGGCAGAAATATTGATAACGTTAACATCTTAGACTTATCTGTTTTTGGTATAGATGATGACAGCTGGATGGAAAATAACATTACATTTACTAATGCTCCACAACCTGCGTCAAGCGCACTCAGCACTGTTATGGTAAATAATCAGCTGAAACGAATCAACTTTGATGTAACGGCCTTTGTAAAAGCTCAGCTTGCCGGCGATAAAACTGTAAGCTTTATCATTAAAGACGCAACGAATAAAAATATTACTGTACAATTGAATAGTAAAGAAAGCAGCAATAAACCAGTACTTGTTATTAAGTAACGATATTTTAGCTAGCATATTAATTGAGGTTATCATACTCCAGTAAAACAAAATTAAGAATAATAACACCACGGTATGTGCGGATTGATGTACAAACATTGATAACCGCTTGCATGGATTAATGTGTGATTAAACAATTTGGAAGAGCTTCTAGGTATTATTATAAACTTTTCCAAAATATATCATGCTGTAAAACAATATCGCTGGCTGTACCTAACAAGATTACGCCAACAGATAGGTGTATTAACAGTGCTCCAATCCATAGTGTTGACCATATTTGAATCAATCTATGATTGTGGTATAGGCACTAGATAATGCTATCAACAACACCTGGTTATAAAACTAGTAGATGCCTGGCAACGAAGAGATTGAAAAATGAATTTTAGTAAAAAATTGTTTCATCTTATTAAAAGCATTCAGTGGAATACGGCAATTCTTCTTTTATAAGATTGATTTACAAAATCTGACTTTTATTAATTTCTTTAAAATTAATAAAACTATTTATTGTTAAACATGTTTAAAGTACTACGATAAATTAATACTATCTGAACTACGATCCATAATTAAATTAGATAGTTAATTTATTGTTATTATGTGTTTGTACGCACCCTGTAAGTAGTTACGTTATTGATGATGAGCCATTAGACCGTAGAATTTTCGAAATGATGATTAAGCTTGTTAACGAAAATTCAGATGTAGATACAATCTTTAACGGTAAAAATGCCATCGAGACACTGCTTTTCTTGTCAAAAACTGATCCCGGGCATCTAACGCATTATATTTTTTCAGATATAAATATGCCTGTTATGATTGAGTGGGGGTTTTTAACAGAATATCATGATTTTAAAATTGACCATTTAAAAACCACACATTTTTATGTATCGTCCTCCGTTCACCCGGAAGGTTTTATTCGCTTACGGGCTAATTCATTAATTAATTTTTTTAGTAAAATCACTTACAATAGAAAAACTCAAAAATATTTTCAAACCGTTTAACTTTTCAAAATAGCAACGTTTAAAGCTATCTATCTATGAGAAAAAAAATACTAATCATTGAAGATGACGATGATATTTTAAAAATCACGACAACTATTTTAAATCTTTCTAATTTCGAGGTTTCGGGTATAAGTGGTACTAACGATATTATAGAATCAGTCAAAGTTCATAATCCAGATCTGATATTAACTGACTATATGTTACCGGGTTTATCAGGAGGACAGATCGCGACAATCATTAAAGCCAATGCGGAAACCTCTCACATACCTGTAGTTTTAATGTCCGCTTATGATAAAAAAGCAATTGCTATTGGAAATTTCACTTATGATGCATACGTTAAAAAACCTTTCCATATAGATCATCTGGTAAGCGTCATTAACAGATTTGTCAATTAATATTTAATTGTTTTTTGTAGTTATCGCTTAATTATTCCCCTGTCACTTACTTGTGCCGGATTGCTATTATCCAAAAAAGCCCCTAAGTAAACTTAGAGGCTTAAACTCAACCAATTTATTCTTATAGTAATGTAAACTTATGTTGTTTTATACGGTAAAATTCTAATTAGGTTACCATAATTAATGTTCAAATTTTCAATTAAATCAATCAGCTGTTTATAAGCTATTCGTTATTTAGGCAGCGGGATTCTTCTAACGGAATAGTATAAATATTTTTCGCTATTGGCTAATGCAATTCCATTAGGCTATGCCGCGCTGTATCTAGTAGTAAGTTGGTTGTTTTTTATCCATTTGATATCACTGTTATCTCCGGAGCTTAATTATATTATATTTCCTGCCTTATTAACTGCATAAGCATATACCTGTATAAAAGCTGGCATATACTCATCCGTAAGTATCTATAGTCGTAATGGTAAGCAAAAACACTTAAAATGATTATCAGTGCTTACATGTTGCGGGGCATAAAAAAAGTAGCTCCAACTAATGTCAGAGCTACTTGTTGGGAAGGGCATTAATCAATAGTTGTCTTTTTTTACGTAAGAAATACACTAAGGGTTATAAAAAAATAAAAAAACCTCCGGACAATCTGCCCGAAGGTTAACTATTGATCAAGGGCTTCCCGACCCAAAACCAATGCTAAGTTAAGATATTTAAAAATATTATTGCCAAAAACAACCCATAAATTTAATCTTTAAGTAATATAAATATGCTAACATCAGGCTAAATATCGCCTATGCGCATGTTAATTCTTAATTTACAATAAGTTACTATTGTTCAAAATAATCTACTAAGAAATACAAATACGTCATTATGTAGTTTAAAAATTATTTTACTAAGAAATATAATTACCAATCACTATTTTTGTTTACCTAAGCTTTGGTTATAATATTGCTGTATTTCGTAAATTAATGGAAGCTAAGGAAAAATATATGGATACTGGCCTGATAACAGTGGTACGTCATCCTAATTTTTTACTTACACTTTATATATGCTATTTTTTTTAATTTACGTTAGTAAAGCAGCTGTTCCGATGCACCAAACAGAACTTTTATGTTTACTACAAAATGCAAGGAGCCATAATGCATATAACTCACTTACCGGTATGCTTCTTTTCGTTCCAGCCAAAACACAAAATATTGGTAACGGTCGGTTTATACAGGTTTTAGAAGGAAGTAAGGAAAATGTAATTGCAATATTTGAACGAATACTGGGAGACAAAAGACATCACCATATTACTATTCTAAATCAAGGATACTTAAACGTCAGAAATTTTGCTGAGTGGCAAATGGGATTTGAGTATATCGAAGAATCTAATTTTAAAGATGAATCTGGTTATGTTAAATTGAATGACGCTTTTTTTGAAAATTTCCAGCCCGAAAAGTTCAACTTCGCTTTAAATTTTTTAAAATCTTTTTATGAATTACGGACAAAAATTGGCTAAGATATAATTGTATTTATTGTTCGTTACAGCTGTCATTCTTTGGTTTAGCTTTAATCGGCAGTAAATAAAAATATTGATTTTTATTTACTGATCAACCTTATCTACTTTACACAAAACAACTCGCTCCTTATTTGGTTATATTTGGCGTTGTGGAAATAATTAAGTTTTTAAGAAGATCAGCCATAAAAGGATTTTTGGGGTTACTGCTCATCAGTATGTCTTCCTTTAAATCCTGCGACTTATTAATTGACTATTATTTCTCGTATCAAAAATCATTTTCGATAGAAAAATTTGCCAAAGATAATAGTCAGGCAAATGATGAAGACAATGCTGTAGGTGAGGACAGTTTTGAAAAGAGTGCTAAAAAATTTTACTCTTGTTTTGAGAATGTTATCTCGTTCAGTTCTGTAACCTGGGCAACCCACTTATCCACTCACTGGTGTATTTACAGTTTCAGTATTTTTACAGAACCTTTAAGGGTAGTACTTACGCCACCACCTAACTATCATTTAGTTTAACCATACTTTATTTTAAGGCTAATCCGGCATCATTGTATCCGGGAGTGATGTGGTATGTGCTTATTAATATCTAAAGCACTGTATATCTATGCCTTGTGAATAAATATTGGTTCACTTATCTTTAACTAACTTTCAATTAAGTCTTTCATTTAAACTTTTAATATTAGTTTATACCCCTATTTTTATGAAAAAGAAGAAGCATGTAGATGCTGTGACCCCATGGCAACGATTGGTGACTTTATTACACCACGAACGCTCTACCATTAATTACATATTTATTTATGCCATACTTATTGGTTTAATTGGCTTAACCTTACCATTAGGTACAACAGCCGTATTTAACCTGCTATCTAACGGTGCTATGTATAGTTCAACCTATATACTTATAGCTGTTGTATTAACAGGTATTGTTATAGGCGGTGTACTTTTAATTGCGCAGCTTACATTGGTAGAGTTTTTAGAACAAAAGATTTTTACCAAAGCTGCAATGGAATTTGCATTCCGGTTGCCGCGCATCAAAAAAGAAGAAATGTTGGGTGAGCACCCTCCCGAATTGGTTAACCGCTTTTTTGATGTACTTACCATACAAAAAGGGTTAACCAAGCTACTGGTAGATATAGTAGCTGCTTCTGTCCAGATTTTTTTTAGTGCCATATTATTATCCTTTTACCATCCGGTTTTTATGGCAGTGGGTTTAGTAGCCATCATATCTATTGTAGTAGTAATATTACTACAATACAAGCAAGGAACAGAAACAAGCATAAATGAATCTGGCTACAAATATGAATTGGTAGCGCACTTAGAGGATGTAGCAGGCGATCTGGATAAATATCGTGGCAACCCCGAAATGATGGATACTATAGTAAAAACCACCGATGAGATAAACGCTAAATACTTGGCTGCCCGTAACGATCACTTTAGCGTCTTAAAAAATCTCTTTATGAGTTCTGTTGCAATACGCACCATATTGATGGGTGGTTTGCTATTGTTGGGATCTCTGTTTGTGGTTGAGCGCCAAATGACATTTGGTCAGTTTGTGGCCGCCGAAGTAATAATTGTACAAATAAGCTACGCTGTAGAAAAACTATTAACTAACATGAATACGGTTTTTGACATGGTTACCGGCAGCGAAAAACTGGCTGTTGTAACTGATATGGAATTGGAGGAGGCAAAATAATGGCAAAATTATCAAGTATGGGTTTGCACGATCAACTTATAGAAGAATTGGCAGCACAATCAAATCAGGAACTGATAAATATTAAAGGTTCGCGTATTCTTGGCCGTATCATGCTGATATGCCTTGTGTTATTTATCATCATACTTTTTTTGCCCTGGCGGCAAACCATTCCCGGCCGCGGAACTGTTACTGCGCTACGGCCCGAAGACCGGCCACAAACTGTGCAAAACCAAATAGGTGGCCGTATAGAGCGCTGGGCCGTACGCGAAGGCCAGGAGGTAAAGAAAGGTGATACAATACTCGTGATCTCAGAAACCAGCCAGTCTTACTTTGACCCGGAATTACCCGAGCGCCTGGATGAACAACTGGAGGCCAAAAGAGGTAGTGAGGTTGCTGCAACACAAAAAATGGAAGCTACAGATGCGCAAATAAGGGCTCTTACAAATGGTTTAAGATTTCAACTGTCAGCAGCCGAGAACAAGGTACAACAATCAGAAAATTATGTAAAAATTGATGAAGCAGATCTTATTGCAATTCAAAACTTTTACGAAACATCAAAAGCGCGCTTAGCACGTTATGAAGCGGGTTATAAGAATGGGCTTTTTTCTTTAACTGATATAGAAACCCGCAGGTTAAAATTGCAGGAGGATAACGCCAAGGTGATAGGACAGCAAAATAAACTGAATAATTCCAAACAAGCATTGCTAAACGCCAAGATAGATCTGGATAACATAAGGGCTAAATATCAAGAATCTCTTGCCAAGGCCCAATCTGATATGAGTTCGGCCTTATCTAGCCGTGCAAGTGTACGTGGTGAAATAGCCAAACTACGAAATGATATTTCTAACATATCTATACGTCGCGAACTATATGTAGTGCGGGCACCACAAAGTGGTTTTGTTGTAAAAACACTAAAAGCTGGTATTGGCGAAAATATTAAAGAAGGAGAATCAATTGCTACACTGCAACCTAAAAACCCGCAGGTAGCTGCAGAACTTTATGTAAATGCGATGGATGTACCCCTTATTTTGGATAATAGCAATGTACGCCTGCAGTTTGAAGGCTGGCCTTCGGTACAATTCTCGGGATGGCCGTCTGTAGCAGTAGGTACTTTTGCAGGCCAGGTATGGGCTATAGATCGTGTGAGCAGCAATGGTGGCAAATATCGTTTACTGATAAAACCTGCCCATCCCCTGCCTAAGAATGACGAGCCTTGGCCAATACAGTTGCGCCAGGGTTCGGGTGTTTATGGCCGTATCATATTACGTTCGGTACCGTTGTGGTACGAGATATGGCGGCAGTTAAACGGTTTCCCGCCAAGCCTGGAAAAAGACCCATCAGAGAAAAAAGCTGAAGAAAAGAAAGGTTAGTAATAGAAATGACCATGAAATTGAAAAGATATTTAGCCGCTACGCTGATGGCAGTGACACTATCAGTTGCCGATGCATATACACAAACTATACAAACGACCGATACCAACAGCGTTTTCCATTTGGAAGATCTGGAAGAACTTGTTTTTAAAAACCACCCTATTGTAAAGCAGGCAGCCTTGCTTAGCGAAGCTGCAAAGGCAAATGTGCTGCAATCATTAGGCTATTTTGATCCGGCGTTAAAAGCATCATTTGGACGCAAATTGTTTGGCAATACTGAGTACTATAATAACTGGGGCAGCGAACTAAAAATACCCTTATACATTGCCGGTGCTGATCTTAAGGTTGGTTATGACCGTAATGTTGGTACCTATACCAATCCGGAAACACGCACCAATACATCAGGTCTTTCTGCAGTGGGTATTAGTATCCCGCTTGGCCAGGGTTTGCTGATAGATGCCAGGCGCAGTACCCTTTGGCAGGCAAAGGCTATGGTAAGCTATGCCGAGGCCGACAAGGTTAAGCAAATAAACAGCGTTTGGTATGCTGCCGTTAAGGATTACTGGAATTGGTATTATAGCTACAGGGAATACACGCTTACAAAAGAAGGTGTTGACCTTGCCTATAAAAGGTTTAAAGCAGTAAGGAACCAAACACTGATAGGTGATAAACCACCCATTGATTCGGTAGAGGCCGCTATTACCGTGCAAGACAGGCAAATACAACTCGAAAAAAGTACTATAGAAGTACAAAATGCTTTATTAGTGCTTTCTAACCACTTATGGAATGAGAAGGGTTTACCGCTTGAGCTACCCCGAAATGCAGTACCACAAACAGTTAAAGAAACCGTTGTGTTACCCGGCAATGCCGTACTGGATAGTTTGCTACAACAAGCTGAGAGGCAACACCCGGAGTTAGTTAAGCTAAGGGCGAAAGGCAGCCAGCTTGATATTGAACGGCGCTACAGGCAGGAAGTGATGAAACCCAAGATAAATATCAGCGGCGCGCTGATATCTTCGCGGCGGGATTTTAATTCATACATTCCTGATTATTATGATTTTAACTGGAGCAATTATAAAGTAGGATTAGAATTTTCCTTCCCGCTATTTTTACGTGCCGAACGCGGTAAGCTTAGAGAAGTAAAAATTAAACAGCAGCAATTAAACTACGATCTGCAGCAATCGGGCAGGGAAATAGGTAACGATATTACTAAATCTTATAACAGCCTTAGCGCATACAAATCCCAATTAGGCGTTCAAATACAAAGTATCAACAATCAACAGATACTACTTACCGGCGAACTCCAAAAATTTGACTTAGGTGAAAGCACCCTATTTTTGATAAACAGCCGGGAGAGCAAATTGATAGATATGAAAATAAAACGCGAAAGTATGATATCGGGCTATCAAAAAACACTTGCCGAGCTTTATTACAAAGCAGGTATAAGGCAAAATCAGGGTAATTTATAGTGATCAATAACTGTCTACATAAACCCGATACATGCCCGTATCGGGTTTTTTTGCGCTGATTTTTATAATCAATTAAGCCGTATAAATACTATCTTTCCTGATAATTAAAATTGATCAAACATGAAAAAGATTATCCTATGCTGCTTAATGCTCATTTCACCATTGATCATGTTTGCGCAGGCACCTGTTCGTTGCCTTATTAAAACATCCTTGGGTAACATAACCATTGAGTTGTATCCTGCCAAAGCCCCGGTAACAGTAGCCAACTTTATGCAGTATGTAAATAAGAACCTGTATAAAGGCAGCAGCTTTTTCAGAGTATGCACACCAGCAAATGAAGCCACACGTAAAGTAAAAATTGAAGTAATACAAGGCGGTAACGTACCCCAAAATCAAAGCCTCGACAGTATTAAAATTGAAACCACCCAACAAACCGGGCTATTGCATCGTAACGGTACGCTATCAATGGCGCGTAGCGGGCCAAATTCGGCCACAAGTGAATTTTTTATTTGTATAAATGACCAGCCGGCGTTAGATTATGGTGGTGCGCGCAACCCCGATGGACAGGGCTTTGCAGCTTTTGGCCGGGTAATTACCGGCATGGATATAGTCAAAAAGATCCAGGCTCAAAAAGAAGAGTCGCAATACCTGGTTAAACCTGTAAAAATTTATGAGATAAGTGGTATAAAGTAAAATGCAAGCGTATTGCATACACACCTAAAATAAAAGAGTTTAAAAGTGATTTGCAATTTGTATTTTTGTGAAAAGAAAAGCCCGGTACATTACTGTATTGGGTTTTTCTTTTAATAATTTTATATTATTACCCTTTACAACATGAAACACGAAGATATAGTCACCGCATTACTTAAGATAGCCACAACAAGTACTGCAGGCAATCTAACCAAGGATGAACTGGCACAGCTAAAATCATATACGCTAATAGATATTATTGCACCGGATAGCAAATCAAAAAAAACAACTTATACCTTAACCAAAAAAGGCCGCGTAATGCTTAAGGCAAACAGCAAACCAGAGGAATAAAACATATTACAAAAAACATAAGGTCCGGTGACTTAACGCATCGGGCTTTATTGTTTCAATACTCACTACCCCAAATAATCTAGCGGGAATAACTTTTGCCCATGCTTCTCGGCTATGGCAACAAACTTTTTCATAGTTTCTTCATCCATAGGTTGCGGTGGTATAAATTCTCCTGCATTTACAGGTTTACCTATTTCCAAAAACATTTCTTCTAATCCGGCGGGCACAACAGTGCATAATAACTTAGCCAGGTTACCGGTTTTATTTTTAAAGCAGTGTACCATTCCTCCTAATGGTATATTCACAAAAGCACCCCTTTTTGCGGTAAACGTTTGTTGTTCTGTTTTTACTTCCACCTCCCCTTCTATCACATAAAAAGATTCCTGAAAATTGGCGTGCGCGTGTGGCCCCGGCCCACCACCGGCCGGTACCGACATTTCTATCACTGCATATTCGCCATTGGTTTGCTCACCGCTTACCAGTATACGGTAAATACCACCTGCTACAGAAAGGTTGTCGCCATCCTGTGGGCCGGTAACAACTAAATAATTGTTTGTATTATCCATTTTATATCTGTTTTTGAATTATTTGGATTAACGAAATGTAAAACAACCTGTATTTAATATATTGCAGTACCAATTCTTAATTATGAAAAAGCCTGTCAACAATATGTATACCCGCCGTAAGTTTGTCTCATATTCTGCAATATACACAAGCGCCGCGGCTTTATTGTATGCCCATAATACATTTGCAGCTGGTTTATTACGTTCATCACAACAGTATACGGTTCAGCAGGTGATAGACCTCATCCTTAAAGAAGGACATTTAGCATCAATAGCAGAAACTGTTGATACACTAAAATCCGGCAGTGGCAGTACAATAGTAACCGGTATTGTTACAACTATGTTTGCTAATGTTACAGTAATTAAGCAAGCTGCAGAACTCGGTGCAAATTTTATAATTACGCACGAACCTACATTTTATAACCATACCGACGACACCAACTGGGTTAAAGATAACCAGGTAGTTAAACAAAAGCAGGCTTTATTAAAAAAACATAATATAACTGTTTGGCGCTTTCATGATTATATACATGCCTTAAATCCCGATGCGGTGGAATATGGCGTACTTAAAAAGTTGAAATGGCTGCCTTATTTTAAAACTGATAGCCCAACTATAACCATACCAGCAATTACTTTAGAACAGCTTGTAAAACATATCAAAGCGTCTTTAGGCATTAACCATTTACGTATAATTGGCAACAGCAGCAAACCATGCAGCCGCATTACTATTTTACCCGGTGCGGCGGGTGGAAAAATGCAGATGGCTTTTGCAGAAAAAGATAGGCCGGATGTATTGATAGTAGGCGAACTGTCTGAATGGGAAACAGCCGAATATGTAAGGGATGCGAGGCTGATGGGTTCAAATATGGCGCTAATTGTACTAGGCCACATCATGAGCGAACAACCCGGAATGGAATATTTTGCAGAGTGGTTAAAACCTAAGCTTAACGGCGTTAAAGTAACTTACATTAAGTGCGAAGATGTTTTTACATGGATGTAAGTTATAACAATTCACTTTACCATCATATTTACATCGCCCAAATTATCCATAAACGGCAAGTATGCAAGCCATGTAATGATATTTAAGCGATGTAAGTTTTGGATGATAGCTTGATTAATAAACAGCGTCTGGCGCGTTATAATCAAATATAAAGTCTACAATTTTTTTTAGTTCCGGAATTTTAAGCTTTGTGCCTTTGTATTCCCACTTTTCTCTCTCTCTATCTATACTAATTTCGCCCAGGAAATTAGGATCGTTGCTGTCTGTAGGTTCGTGAGGCACATCTTTATGAGAGAATTTATTTAAAAATTTCGCAGCAAAAATTTTGTAAGCGCCACTACCCCACACACCTCTTTCGCTTACAATTTCAACGTGTTTTTCGGGTTCCTGCTCTGTACCAACTTTTAAGATTACCATATTGCTTTAAGATTATGTTATGATGACAATTATATCCGTATTCTTGTTTGCTAAAATTGATATTTTTTTGATAATATAATGTTAAGTTATTATCACCAAATAGGTATTAAACATTACTATAATTTAATAATCGTTGCTTAACAAATAAACAAAAATGTTTTTCTTTTGGGTATATTTGTAGCCTTCATACGAATTCCCCAAAGAACTATTATTAAGATTGCGTTTACAAATTTACATAAGCTACCCTAAAAGTGTAATTATACTACTGCTTTTATTTACACATAGTTATCCTGTAAATGCACAGCCTGCTACCACCAAAACAGATACTATTGCTTATTATAATCAATTAGTTTCCCGCTATCGTTACGACAAACCAGATTCGGCAACCCTTTACGCAAACATAGGCCTAAAATTAGCCATACGAACTAATAACGTATCCGGCCAGGCCATGATGCTTAATCAGCTGGGTATGATAGATGATAATGTTGGCGACTTTGATGCATCGCGCAAAAAATACTTACAGGCATTAGCACTTTATAAACAAGCGGGCAATACTGTAGGCATGGCTACAGAGAACATACGGCTTGGTGTAGTAGAGATGCGTAAGGGCCAATATGATAAAGCTACAGAGTATTTTTTGAGAGCTTTAGTTATAAGCCAGCATAATGGTAACAAATTAGGCCAAATGGAGGCTTATATAACATTAGGCGAAGCAACTGCCGGTCAAAAAAAACATGTAGAGGCTTTAGCATATTATCATACGGCCGAAAAGCTGAATAATCAGCTTTCTTTTTCCAATCTATCACTTAACTTATTTAATGACATTGCTATATCTTACCGAGAAACGGGGCAGCTTGAAGAGGCAAAGCCCTACCTGCTAAAAGGGATAGAGCAAAGCAATGTACCTAAATATCAAGGTTTAAATATTACCCTTACCAATACCCTGGCATCTGTTTATGCTAAAGGGGGCGATAAACAAACCTCTATCCTGCTACAGAAAAAGGCTTTGGAAAAAGCCAGAAAAATAAACAACTACATCCGCCAGATACAAACCCTTACCGGGCTGGCTACCACTTACGGCAAAGCCGATCCAAAGAATGCTTTATACTACTGGCAACAGGCATTAGAATTATCTAAAAGCAAAAATTCTTATAAAGAGCAAATTGAAGAATTAAATGCCATTGCTGATATATACGAATGGCAGCAAAATTATAAAGAAGCATATAATGCCCGTAACAAGCAATATAAACTGGCAGATGAGTTCTTTTATAAAAAAATGTCGCGGCAAATTGTAAGCCTGCAAGATGCCTATGAGCTTAATCAATCAAAAGCACGGGAGCAAGAGTTACGCTTTGATAATAAGAAGCGTATACTTGAGCAGAAAGTAGCTTACGCCATTATGTTTGGTGTTGTTATTGTTTTGGTAATACTGGCCGTTTATTATTACAGAACACGACAGTTTAACCATTTGCTGCATACAACCAATACCAAATTACAGGAAACCAATACGGTAAAAGATAAACTGTTTTCTATTTTAGGGCACGACCTGCGTTCGCCATTCGTTTCGGTGATTAATTTGCTGCAAATAATAGACGACGACCTTGAACCAGAACAGCGAAAAGAGATACTACAGCGGTTAGAAACAAACACAAAAGCATCTTTAGATACACTTGATAGCTTACTGAGGTGGGGACAAATGCAGATAAAAGGCATCCCGGTTAACCAGATTGTTTTTGAGGCAAGCCCGCTGATAACACGTACGGTAGTTTTTCTTGCAGGTGTGGCCGATTCTAAAAACATCAGCATTAATAACACGGTGCCGGATAATATTAAGATTTTATCAGATGCCGACCATTTTGAATTTATCATTCGTAACCTGCTATCCAACGCAATAAAGTTTAGTGGCTTTGGTGGAGAAATATCAATTAGTAGTATAGCAACAACGCTACATGTTGCTATTACAGTAAAAGATAACGGCATTGGTATAGCCCCGGAAAAAATAAACGGTTTATTTGCGTTTAATAACGAAAGCACTAAAGGTACAGACAATGAAAGCGGAACAGGACTGGGGCTGCTTTTATGTAAGGAATTTATTGAAATAAACGGCGGATCAATTTCTGTGGAGAGCGAACAAGGTAAGGGTTCAGCTTTTACGGTAATATTCAAAACGGCTGAATAATCCTTAAGCCTTGCTCTTGTTACTTTGTATTGCATACTAATTTGCATTGCGGTATAATTTGAATAAGTCTTTACTCTTATTAGAACTTGTTGGCCCGCTGCTTGTATTGTATAATATATATCTTATTAGCGTAATCTATCAGCATGAAAATATTTCAACAAGCCATTCGTTTAACTCCGCGCAGGCGGGGTTTTCATATCATTACCTCAGAAATAACAAATGCATTGCCCCACATAAGTGACTTAAAGGCAGGTATTTGCCAGGTTTTTATCCAGCATACATCTGCAGCTCTAACTATTAATGAAAATGCCGACCCAACTGTTAGGCAAGATTTTGAGATGTATTTTAACAAAACCGTGCCCGAAAATGACCCCGACTACCGCCATGATTATGAAGGATCTGACGATATGCCGGCACACCTAAAAGCGGCCCTGTTAGGCTGCTCGGTACAAATCCCTATCAGCAACGGGCAACTTGCCTTAGGTACCTGGCAAGGTATTTATTTATGCGAACACCGCAACCATGGTGGTGGCCGTAACCTGGTAATTACGGCCTGGGGAACATAATACAGCTATAAAATACGATGGGGGGCTGTGTAGATATTAAAACGCTGCCCGCGTAAAAAACCGGCAAGGGTAATATTAAATTCTGCCGCCAGTTGCACAGCCAGGCTTGATGGCGCACCAACTGCTACAATAATGTTAATGCCTGCCATAGCGGCTTTTTGCACCAGTTCGAAACTTGCCCTGCCACTTAATAGTAACACAGATTGGTTTAATGGTAGCATATCTAGTTCTATGGCGGCCCCAATAAGCTTATCTAAAGCGTTATGGCGGCCTACATCTTCACGAACCAACAACAAATCACCTGTGGGGCTAAATAAAGCAGAAGCATGTAAACCACCGGTATCTGCAAATACTTTTTGATGTCTGCTCAAAATATCCGGCAGCGAAGTGAGTATATCAATGCCGACGGAATTTTCATCCATCACCTCATTATTAAAAGTGCTTACGGTACGTATAGCATTAATAGAACCTTTGCCGCATACCCCACAGCTGGATGTTGTGTAGAAATTGCGCTCGGTATTTTGGAGATGCGGGATAATGTCTTCAGCAAGGCTCACCTGTATTACATTCTCTTTATTTTCTGCACAGGCTATAAAAAAATGAGCTACCTGTTTAATATCCTGTGCATTTTTGATAATGCCTTCGGTAAATAAAAAGCCTAAAGCCAATTCGGCATCATTACCGGGCGTACGCATGGTAACAGATATATTTTGAACCTTACGAAATTCCGAAGGACCGTAATCCAATCTTATCTCTAAAGGTTCTTCAATGGCAATAGCATCGTTTAATTCTTCGCTTGTACCATTAATAAAACGGGTAACGGGTATTTGTAAAACTGCTTTGTTGGGCATCATCAAATATACAATTTAGTGTACTTTTTGATTCATGTTTTACTAAGTGATGTTAAACTTATAGAGGGGATTATTGCATATTTGTATCATGGAAATAAACATCCTGGCATTCGGTATTGCTAAAGAAATTTTCGGGGCGCCATCAATATCGGTTACATTAACTGATAGTGCCACAACTGCAAATTTGAAAGACTTGTTGGAAACCAGTTATCCGCGCTTAAAGCAGTTAGCCAGCTATATGGTAGCTATTAATAACGAATATGCTGAGGATAATACATTAATTACCAAACTTGATGAGATAGCAATAATACCACCCGTAAGTGGTGGATAGTTTTCAATTTTGTCCGCATCAAAACGCATAATTAAATTAACAATGCAAACCCAGATAGAAATACATTCCGAACCGTTAAACACCCAGGCGTGCATAAACTGGGTTATGACGCCCGACAGTGGCGGTATAGATGTATTTATTGGAACTGTACGAAACGCCACTAAAGGCAAACCTGTTGTAAAACTTGAATTCGAAGCCTATAATAAAATGGCTATCAGCGAGATAAATAAAATAACCCAACAAGTATTTAATATGTGGCCAGTACAAAAGGTATTAGTACATCATCGCACTGGTAAATTAAATATTGGCGAAATACCAGTAATAATTGCCGTATCAGCAGCCCACCGCGATGCTGCTTTTGAGGCTTGCCGATACCTGATCGATACCTTAAAACAAACCGTACCTATATGGAAAAAAGAGTTTTTTGAGGATGGTGAGGTTTGGGTTGCAGCGCACCCTTAATTAGTATAGAAACAAAATTTACAAGATTTAAGTAATTGATTTAAGCTTCCGTTGTTGTAATTATCAACTTAATCGAGGTCCCAATTCCCTAAGCCACCCTCCAGGGAATATGCTTTAACTGCCGGCAACTTCTGCTGCAGTAATTTTACAGCTTCCCCACTCCTTTTACCCGATGAGCAATAGAAAACATATGTTTTTCCCGGCTCAAATTCATCCAGGTTGTCTTCTACTTCATCCAATTCGAAATGCATACCGCCAATATTAAATTCATCCCGTTCCTGGTCAGTGCGTACATCAACCAGTTCTAAAATATGATTAGCTAATCCTACTTTGGTATCGGCCGCAGTAATAGTTAATATGTTATTCGTTTGCACCAGTGCTTTAATACTGGTTTTAGTTAACATCCCCAATTTAATAATACGGCTTTGCATGCTTTGGGCGTCGAACACTAAAACTTTGCCGGCAAGTAACTCACCGGTATGGGTTATATACTTAATAACCTCGTTTGCTTGCATACAGCCTATTATCCCTGCAAGTGTGGGAACAACCCCACCAACAGAGCAATTGGGCACCTGTGTGGCATCTACTTGCGGAAACAGGTCGCGATAGTTGGGAGTATAAGTACCATCTGTATTCTTAACATTCCATAAAGCTACCTGGCCTTCGTACTGATATATAGCGCCATATACAATAGGTTTACCGGATAACACAGCAGCATCATTTAACAAATACCTTGTTTCAAAATTATCTGTACAATCTATTATAATATCATAATTATCAAAAACTTGCAATACATTACCTGATGTTATTTTAGCAATATGCGGTATTAATTTAATATCAGGATTTTGCTGCTGTAAACGCAAGCAAGCTACCTCGGCCTTTAAACTATTTACATCATTTGGCGTGTACAAGATCTGCCTGTGCAAATTGCTTATAGAAACCTTATCAAAATCGGCTATTCCTAAAGTACCTACACCGGCAGATGCCAGATATTGCGCCGCCGGGCAACCTAATCCGCCTGCGCCCACTATTAATACCCGGGCTTTTTGCAGTGCTTGCTGTCCGCTTTCACCAAAACCCGGCAAGTTTACCTGGCAACGATATCGTATTAAATCAGGATGCATGAGTAGCCATTTTATTTTGAAGTAACTGTTTTATCCTTTTCAATTCCTCGGGTGTGTTTACGTTAGTTAGGGCTTGTGGATCTTGCGATTTTAGAAGCGTAATATCACTATTGATAAGCACCTTGCGCGGACAGGAATACCCCTGAGCCAAATATTGAAGTAGAATAGGATAACTTTTTGGCTCATAAATAGTTATCAATGGCTCAGGAAAGTCCTGGTAATCGCTTTGATAAGCTGTAGCTATGGTGGCTGTGTTACGATTATCTACCAGATATTGTATTACGCCACTATCTACTAAAGGCAAGTCGCAGGCTATAACTAACCATGCCCTATCCGGCTGTTCTCTAAAAGCCGATAAGATAGCCCCATAAGGCCCAAGCCCTGTAAATGTATCCGGCAAACTTAAATAGCTTGGGTTCATCTCTTTCTGCTGCTCTTTGTCCCGGCAAGAAATAAATACTTTGGCGCAATGTTGTTTAAGCAGATCGGCCATATGGTAACGCTGTTCTTTACCGTACCAGTTCACTGCTCCTTTATCATGCCCCATGCGGGTGCTTTTACCACCTGCCAATATTAAACCGTTTAAAACAGGTTTTGCCTGCTGCAATTTGGCTCTAAAAAAATCTATGATATTTATAATATCATCAGTAAGCTTAAAAACGGGGATCTCCTGCCAATGGGGTATAGCTTGTTGTATAAAGTCTGGTATCTCGCCGGCATTGTCAGCCAGCAGAAAAAGCTGCACATTGGTTAATTGCGTAATTCTCTTTTGTAAAGACGCTTGTTTGTTGGCATCAATTATCACAACCTGGGCCTTAGCTTGCTGGTGATTGCCATTTACCAGCACCAGATCCATAGCCGAAAATAACTCGCGCTGCGCAAAGGGTGTTAAAGCTGCTTTGTAATTTAATTGGGTATAATTTATTTGGTTAGTATATTCTAAAGCAGCACCGGCAGATAGTTTTCCCGGAAGGCCCGTTAGATCATCGTTATGTGTGGTATCGGCGTAGGCACATTTGTAATGTGCCGATAGTGCAGTAATGATCTGACTTGCCAAAAATTTGATAACTGTACACGGGCCGCCAAGTATAGCCCATTCGTTACGGCCAAAATTGCCCATTGCCGGGCGATAAATAGCCGTGTGCTTTTTATGGTCGTTTAAAGTCACGCTTACCTCCTGTTTTTGCTATCAGCCTGGTTTCTTTTATCACAATATCGTGGCTCATAGCTTTGCACATATCATACACGGTTAATGCCGCTATGGATGCACCAACCAAAGCTTCCATTTCTATACCGGTTTTGGCATTGATGCTTGCTGTACATTCGACAACCACTTCATTAGTTTCAGATAAAGCAATAGTAACCTTGCAGTTATCCATACCTAAAGGATGGCAAAGCGGTATTAGGTCGCCGGTTTTTTTGGCTGCCATAATACCTGCAATAATAGCTGTTTGAAATACCGAACCTTTTTTGCTTTGCAACTCACCATCTGCCAAATGCTGCAAAACCTCATTGGGCAAAACCACAATACTTTGCGCAGTAGCTGTACGATGTGTAACCTGCTTTTCGGACACATCCACCATACTGGGGTTATTATTATTATCTAAATGAGTAAGCATGTTAATACAACCTTATAGTATGCTATTTAAAATATATATACCTTAAAAACCTCACCTTGTTTAAACTCGCTACGATCTAATGGCAGCTCCATAAAAGCATCGGTATCTGCTAAGTTAGCAAAATCGCCGGAGCCATTGCCTTCTAAAGGTGTAGCCAATAGTTCTGCTTGCGGGGTATAACTTAGCTTTACCTGTAAAAAGTATTTTAAGGCTGGTGTAAAAATAAAATCATTTGCCAGGCGGGCATATATATTATTCTTTACAGGCAGGCCGAGTGTTGCATTTAGCCAAGGCAAAAAATAACGGTGCACGCACATAAAAGTAGCCACTGGGTTACCCGGAAATGCAAATACTAAAGTGCCCTTAATATGCTTACCAAACCAAAACGGTTTACCGGGCCTTTGCAGTACCTTGTAAAATAATTTTTCTACGTCCAGATCTTGCAATGCCTGTGGTATATAATCGAATTTACCCATACTGATGCCGCCACTAAGCAACAGCACATCGTAATTCTGCAAGCAATGCTGTATCTGCTGACGGGTCGCATCCGGGTCATCGGGTATATGCAGCATATCGGCCACTAGGCCATGCTGCGCTAAAACTGCTTTAACCGTGTAATTGTTAGAACGCCTTATCTGGAAAGCCGAAGGCGTATCTACCACATCTACCAATTCATCCCCTGAAGATATGATCATTACACGCGGTTGCTTCTTAACCAACACCTCTGCCTTTCCTACCGATGCCGCTAAACTTATAATTGCAGGTGTTATTAATTGCCCGGCAATAGCTACTACACCACCTTCTTTTTTATCTTTCCCTTTTTGATGGATATTTTGCCCTTGCTTAATATCAGTAATAAGCAAACGGGCAATGCCATTATCTATCTCCAGATCCTCATAACGGACGATGGTATCTAACGATGGCGACAATGAGGCCCCTGTCATGATCTCTATACATTCATCGATGGTATATATATCTAAAGGCTGTTCACCTGCTGCTTGCGTAGCTTTTATTTTAAATGATGTTATGCCTTGCTCAATAGCTTTGTATGAAATAGCTATGCCGTCCATGGTAACACGGTTAAATGGCGGCAGGTCGCGGTCGGCCTTTATATCTTCGGCTAATACATGGCCTAAAGCCTGTTCAAAAGGTAAATTTTGAGTACCATAGCTTTTTGATTGGGCTAATACAATCTCTTCGGCTTCTTCAACAGTAATCATTTGTTAACCTCCTATTGTAGCCATAGATTCGTGAACATTCGTATTTTCTGTCCTTTTCTTTTCTGCTTGCCAGCCGTCTATTTCTCGGGTGTTAAACGCAGCCCTGAGTGTTTGTACCAGTTCATCATCTTTCATACCTAAACGCATCAGGTCTTTTATATTTAAAACACCATCGTCATACAGGCAATTTTTCAGGGTGCCCTGCGGCGTGATACGGATACGGTTACAAGTACCGCAAAACGTGCGCGAATAAGCCGCTATGATGCCTACGCTACCCTTATGCCCTGGTATGTGGTAATTATATGATGTAGAATATTGCGGGTCTACAAGTTTTTGTAGGGTGGGGTAAGCACGGCTAATTTCGTCTAAGATGCGTACATGATCCCATAATATGCCACTATGGCTATGCCCATCGCCGTTAAATGGCATTTCTTCAATAAACCGGACACTTACCGGCAGTTCTTGAGTTAAATGAACCAGGGGTAAAATATCCTGTATATTTTTACCGGCCATTACAACGGTATTTATCTTTAGCTCGATGTCATGTTGTAACAGTTCATTTAAGGTATCCATCACATTGGCAAATTCATCACGACGGGTTATGGCAAAAAAACGATTGGCATCCAATGTATCTAAACTCAAATTTACCGATCTAACCCCAATACGTTTCAGTTCGGCAACATGCGGAGCGGTTAGCACGCCGTTTGTAGTTAAACTTAACTCTTTTAAACCATCCAGTTTAGATAAGGCGGTAAGCAGTTGCATAATATCCTTACGAACAAATGGTTCGCCGCCGGTAATACGGATCTTTTCAATCCCCATATTTACCAATAGGCTGCAGCACTTTAACATTTCCTCGTAAGTCATCAACTCCTTACGCGATAGCCAATCCAAACCCTCCTCGGGCATGCAATAAAAGCATCGTAGGTTACAACGGTCGGTAACGGCCAGCCGCAGGTAATTAATTCTTCTTCCGTGGTTATCTAAAAGCAAAGCGGTTAATTATGTAAACAAACATGGTAAAGTTAATCATAACAAAACTTTAAAATTGTTATTCAAATGTCTGTTTATGCAAACAAAAAAGAGAGAGCTGGTAACCGGCTCTCTCTTTCTTTTTGTTATTTGGCTATCGAAAATTTGTAGATCGATTGTGTTTGATATGTTTGGCCTGGCCTTAATTCCGTAGACGGGAATGTTGGCTGATTTGGCGAATCTGGGTAATGTTGTGTTTCCATGGCAAAAGATGTACGGAACTCATCTTTTTTGCCACCCTTCATTACATTTTGGGCTTGCATAAAATTACCGCTATAAAATTGCAGGGCGGGCTCTTCGGTAAACACTTCCATTTTAATACCGCTTTTATCGCCAGTTACGGTTGCTATAGGGGTGCTTATATCATGCTTGCTTAGCACAAAGTTATGATCGTAGCCTTTGCCGTTTTTTAGTTGAACATTATCGGCGGTGTTAATGCGCGCACCAATAGTTGTTGCCTTTGTAAAGTCAAATGGTGTGCCTGCAACAGCCTCAATTTTACCGGTTGGGATAAGTGTGCCGTCAACCGGGGTATAATTGTCTGCGGCTATCTGCACTTGGTGATCTAATATCGTTCCGCTGCCTTCACCGTTCAGATTGAAGAATGCATGATTAGTTAAATTAACAACCGTATTTTTATCTGTTGTGGCCGAGTAGCTTACCTTCATGGCGTTGTCATCTGTAATCTGATAAGTTACCTTAACATTTAAGTTGCCCGGGAAACCACCCTCCATATCTTTAGATAAATAAGATAACTCTAAAGTTGCGCTATCAATTTGTTTGGCATCCCAAACCACCTCCTGGAAACCAGGGTGGCCACCATGTAATGTATTAGGGCCATTATTAGTAGCCAGTGTATACTCTTTACCATCTAACTTAAATTTACCTTTTGCAATACGGTTACCAAAACGGCCAATAGTTGCGCCATAATAAGGCTCTTTTGAATTAACAAATCCATCTACATTTTCAAAACCTAAAACCACATCGGTTAACTTACCATCCTTATCAGGTACTAACAGGCTTACAATACGGCCGCCGTAATTTGTCACAGCCGCTTCTACCCCATTCTTGTTTTTTAAGATGTATAAGTGGGTTTGTTTTCCGTTAATTGTTTTTTCGAAAGCTGATGCTTGTGGTAATTGCTTCGTAGCTTGGGTACTATCGGTCATGGTGGGTGTATTTTTTTTAGCAGATTGATTGCAGGCTGTTATTAATAAACTGCCTGCAAGCGCAAGCGCCAAAGTTGGTTTTTTAAATGTATTTCGCATAATAATTTTATAATTTTTGGTTTCGTTTTTATTTATGTTGTGAAGGTAGAGTTAAAACGGTGCTCTCTTTAACAGGTACACCAAAATTTGGTGTGCCATTTTTATTCCAGGTAAACTTTTGCATCCTGGGCGACCGGTAATCGCCACATCCCTGCCCTGGTTTTGGGTTAGCGTGGTATATTATCCAATCCTCTGTACCATCAGGAGATTTAAAGAATGAGTTATGGCCCGGTGCATACACACCATTAGCAACAGAACTTTTAAAAACTGGTTGTGCAGATTTTTTCCACGAACGTGCATCCAGCAAATTACTATTAGCTGAAGCCGTTAACATGCCCAATGCGTAAAAATCCGTCCAGCAGCCACTGGCAGAATATATCAAAAACAATTTATCGCCGTGTTGTAACACCTCGGGTCCTTCATTAACATTAACATGCGGCGGGTTGCTGTTTTTACCCAGGTCGCCGTATTTCTCCCAATCATATAACGGGCTGGAGATCTTAAAACGTTTTCCGTCTATTGTCCATGGATTTTTAAGCTTTGCGATGTAAATATCCTGCTGGCCATTGTAATCGCCTTCCCACCCGGCCCATATCATATAAAGCTGGCCCTTGTGCTTAAATATCGATCCATCTATTGCCCACTTATCAGTAGCATCGCCTACTTTTCCCTTAAATTTCCATTCGCCTTTCATTGGGTCTGCAGATGCGTTTTCAATCACATACATTCTGTGGTGGTTATTATCCCCATCATCTGCTGCAAAATACATATACCATTTTTTATTAAGGTAATGCAACTCCGGCGCCCAAAGCTCTTTAGAATACAACGTGCTTGTTGGTGGTATCCAAACTGTTTTCTTTTCGGCAGTTTTAAGGTCGGCCATATTTTTTGTTTTCCAGATAACCAGGCTGTCCTGCGACGAATTAGTGTAATAGTAATAACCGTTCTGATAAATCACCCAGGGATCCGGCCCCGAAGCTTTTAAAGGGTTGGTAAATGTTTTTTGCTGTGCTGTTACAGGCAAAACCTGCATCAGTAATATGCTAAATAGCATGTTTAATAAAAGTTTTCTCATTGGTATTGTTATAAAGCAAGGGCATCGGGTCCCAAAACTGCGCTGTTACAAACATAAGTAGGCACAATGCCTGTAGATTCTATACGGTTTTGATAATCAAACTCCTGCATATTACCCGTAAGTACAAGCACGGTATCTAAACCAAATTTATTGCCGCCTAAAATATCGGTTTGCAAGGTATCCCCTACCATTACAATTTGTTTTTTACTGATGGTTCTGTACTCACGTATCAAATCGTAGGCAAACATAAACATCTGTGAATCGGGCTTACCAAAGCGGATAAACCTTTTGCCCACAATGGTTTCTATCATTTGGGCCAAACCGCCAATAGCTATGCCCACATCATGTTTTGATACCGGGTAAGCATAATCGGTATTAGCCACAATTGCAGGTATGGTGCGCTTGCGCAGCAGGTTAACCGTTTTATTTAGGCCTTCAAACCAATCAAAACCCTCATCATCCATAAAAATAAGTGCATTTACTTTATCAATATTTGAGCTGTTAACATCACGGATAGGCAGCGTTTTAAGCCCGGCGCTTTCTATATAATGGGCAGATTCCTGCGTGCCTAAATAGGCTACATATCCGTCATCAACCTTAAGCTCCAGGTATTCTTTGGTTAACTGGCCCGATGATATGATCCTATCTGCTGTAACGGCATACAAACCCTTATCGTGATATGACTGGGCTAATTGCCCCGGGCTACGCGATGCATCGTTGGTCACAATATAATATTCTTTATTTTGCGCTTTAAGATATTCAAACGTACGTTCTATACCAGGTACTAAACCGCTGTGGGTTTTAAGCACACCAAATGCATCAAAAAAAACAATTTCGTAACGGTCTATTATCGATTTAAAATCCTCAATACGTTTCATGTAATCTTTTTGTTATAACCCCAGTGCTTTAATAATTACTTCGGCATCAAAATCCCTGTCTACCGATGGTAAATAAATCTCCATGGCTTCGGCCTGCAGTTTTTTGGCATATTGCTCGTTAAAAAAGTATTTACCATCTTTTATAACGTAATTCAAAATAAAGAAACGGTATGCTTCTTTTAAAAAACGTATCTCATCTGCTGTAACTGGGTTTACCTTATGGTATTCCTTCAGAAAAGTGATAAACCTATCTTCCATCATCGGCCCTATTACATAGCTAAATACAGTTCGGTCGCCGGCATCAGATACTACGCGGCTAAAAAAGTAAAAATCAAGCAGGCGGTAACTCATCCTAAACCAGTCATAATCCCAGCGCGAATACAAATCCAGATCGGGCGTTACCGAAAAATTGCCAATATTCCAGTCAATAAAAACCGGGATGATCTCGAATGAGCTCATATTATACCTCGATCTATTCTTCAGAAACTGTTCGCAATGATATTTTAACAGATCTACCTGCATGCGGTTGCCAAACTTTTGCTCATCTTTTTCTAACTGACGTTGCAGATCGTAAATATCTGTACGCAGAGTTTTAGATGATTTAGGCAGCACATTTTTGATCCGCGAACAGGCTTTATGGAACTTACCCAGTTGCGAACCTAATTTTTTGATCTGGTCGTCATTTAACCGACGGGGCAATCTGTCTAACATCCGGGTAGGGTTGTAAAACACCACCCAGGCATCATCTTTAGCATGCTTATATCGGTATACGTAAACACGGTTATTTTTTAATAACGATTTGGATAACAGGTTTTCGAACGGGTAAAGCAGGTTGTTGGATAAAGATTGAATGATACGGTGATCTTCTTTAAAATGCTCAAACTTTCCAAAAAAAGAGAGCTTGGCAATAATAATATCCTCATCATCGAAGGTAATACGATATACGTGATTAGTAGAAACCATCGCGCTGATATCCTCGATATCCCTGATCGTTTTAGAGGCGTCGTAACCTGCCCAGGCAGATTTTATAATAAGATGAAAGTTCACTTAAAATTGGTTTATAATTGCATAGTTACTTAATTAAGCGCAAAAACAAAATTATATGCTTTCAAAGTATCTTTTCAATTCCCAGTCGCTTACACTTTTGGCATATTGGCGATGTTCCCAAATGCGGGTTTGGGTAAAGTGCTGTACAAACCCTTCACCAAACAATTCTTTGGCAATGGCCGACTTTTGCATGGCCATGGCTGCATCAAATAAATTAGCATGCAGGCTGCCATTGGCTTTATTTTGATAACCGTTACCTACCGTTGGGTCTACATCTAGTTTCAATTTATTTTTGACACCATAAAGGCCAGAAGCTAATGCCGCTGCTATAGCCAGATATGGGTTAGTATCAGAACCTGGGATGCGGGTTTCTAAACGGGTATATGCTTTTGATGTATTAATAACCCTTAGCGCAGTAGTACGGTTATCTATGCCCCAGGTAATAGTTGTGGGCGCCCATGCACCCTCTACCAGGCGTTTATAACTATTTATGGTTGGCGCATACATAGGTAACAGATGTGGCATACAATAAAGCTGGCCTGCCAAATATTGTTTATGCAATTCGCTCATTCTATTAATATCATTGCCATCATAAAACAAATTGTCGCTTTGGTCTCTAGTCCACAAACTTTGGTGAATGTGGCCACTGCAACCGGGTAGGTCTTCATTCCATTTAGCCATAAAAGTGGCGGTAATGCCATGTTTATAAGCTATCTCTTTAACGGCAGTTTTAAATAACACGGCTTTATCTGCAGCATCTAAAGTTTCGGAATGGGCAATAGCCGCTTCATAAACACCCGGGCCGGTTTCGGTATGGATGCCTTCTATCGGGATGTTAAATTGGGTAAGCAAATTAAACAAGTCGTAATAAAAGGCACTGTTTTGCGAGGTGCGTAAAGTGGAATACCCAAACATCCCCGGGGATAAGGGCTCCATATTGGCAAAACCCTTTTGCTGTAAACTTTGCGGGGTTTCTTTAAAATTGAACCATTCAAACTCCTGTGCAAATTCGGCGTGGTAGCCCATATCCTCGCATTGTTTAACAATCTTTTTCAGTAAGCTTCTTGGGCAGGCCGATAGGGCTTTATTATCCGGCCCTGTATAATCGGCCAAAAAGAAAGGTATATTATCTTCCCAGGGTACATTACGCATGGTTGATAGATCTATATAACACTGTTTGTCCGGATAGCCGCTATGCCAACCGGTAAGTTCAACATTATCGTAAGTAACATCATTGCTATCCCACCCAAAAACAACATCGCAAAAACCATATCCGCCTTGCAAACCATCCAAAAACTTTTGGGTGCTAATAACCTTTCCCCGTAAAATGCCATCAATATCGGCAAATGCAAATTTTATTTTTTGGATGTTGTTCTCTTTGATATAGGTAATAACCTGGTCCGTATTCATGGTAGTAGTATAAAATGCCAATTTAAGCAAGATAAATAATATTTCCCTACCTTTAAATTTAATGACCGACCTACTATTTGTTTATGGCACGCTATTACGAAAAGGTAATCCGTTTGCAAATTACCTTCTCCAAAATAGCAACTACGTATTTGCCGGTAAAATAAAAGGGGTACTATATGATATTGGCGAGTACCCCGGTCTAATTATTACGGGTAATAACCATAATTATGTGTATGGTAGTATTTATAAGCTTCGCCAGCCGGAAGAAAATCTAAAAATAATTGATGATTACGAAGGCGTTGGTCCTGATCAGGAGCAGCCAAATCTATACACGCGGCAAAGCGCTAAAATTATATCCGAAACAGGCGCCGTTGATGCCTGGGTATATGTATATAACCGACCTGTTGATGGGTTACCGATCATCCCATCCGGAAATTATATGGAATATTTGGGGCAAAAAAAATCCCCCGGTAATTAAACACGGGGGATCTGTAAATAGGTATAGGGTACTAAACTTTAGCGGTTTTAACTGTTTTGATAATAACAGCAGCAACTTTGTAAGGATCTGCAGCCGAGTTAGGGCGACGATCTTCTAAGTAACCACTCCAGTTATGATCTACAGCGTATAATGGGATACGGATAGAAGCACCACGATCAGATACACCGTAGCTAAAATCAGTTATAGAAGCTGTTTCGTGTTTACCGGTTAGGCGTTGATCGTTATCAGCACCATAAACAGCAATACATTCCGCAACTGCCGGGCGGAATGCCTCACAAACAGCTTTAAATTTCTCTTCGCTGTTAGCGGTACGTAATAAGGTATTAGAGAAGTTAGCGTGCATACCAGAACCATTCCAGTCTAATTGGCCCAACGGTTTACAATGCCAGTTAATAGCAACACCGTAGCTTTCACCTATTCTTTCTAATAAGTAACGCGCAACCCAAATTTGGTCACCGGCTTCTTTAGCACCTTTAGCAAAAATCTGGAATTCCCATTGGCCTGCAGCAACCTCAGCGTTAATACCTTCAACGTTTAAGCCTGCATCTAAACAAGCATCTAAATGCTCTTCAACAATATCGCGGCCATAAGCGTTTTTAGCGCCTACCGAGCAATAGTATGGCCCTTGCGGTGCAGGGTAACCACCTTTAGGGAAACCAAGTGGTTTATCAGTTTCAGGATCCCAAAGGAAATATTCCTGCTCAAAACCAAACCAAAAATCATTATCATCATCCTGGATAAGCGCACGGCCGTTAGACTCATGTGGCTGGCCTTTAGAATCTAATACTTCACACATAACAAGGTATGCATCTTTGCGCTGTGGATCAGGGCAAGTAAATACCGGCTTTAAAATACAATCTGAAGAACCGCCCGGTGCTTGCTCGGTTGATGAACCATCAAAGCTCCAGTTATCTAAATCTTCAACTTTACCGCTAAAAGATTTAACAATTTTTGTTTTACTACGCAGGCTTTGGGTTGGTTTGTAGCCATCCAGCCAGATGTACTCAAGTTTAGTTGCCATTTTAATGATTAAATTTGTTTTTTAAGTTTAAATATTAGTTCTCTATAAGATCAGTCATAGTTTACAAGTGCGAATTTAAATTATTTTTATAAATTTCATAGTCTTGTTTATAAAATTTATGAAAATTTATAACAAATACATTAAATATTCAGAAATCTAATAAAATAAACTGCAACAAACGTCATAAATAAACTATGCTTGCATAACAAATAGCTTTAAAATAAAAAAAGCGCAACTAAATTAATAGTTGCGCGCTTTATTTATAATAATTTCCTATTCTGATGAACCAACACCCCAAAAACATTTATTTCTAATCATTTTTAGATCGTCTGTTTTAATTTCAGTGTTAATCATAGCTTCATCTCGCATTAAAAACAATTTAGATAGCTTATTGTTGTATTTAAAAGTGGCTATTTTATTTTTAGCCCCATTTATTTCCACAACATCTATCCTAAGGCTATTTATTGCACTGCTTTTATTTAGCGTATCAGCTACATCGCCATCACGATCCCAATTTACAACATAGCTTATAGCTGCCGCACGCTTTTTTGCTATTATCTTATTATAATCTTGTGTGTTTTGCAAAACCTTTATCAGGCATTTTACGCAAGGGTCTGCAACAGTAGTATTACCATAATTCTTCTCAGGATTATTTACGACACTATCCTTTTTACCATTAATTGTAACTGTAGTTTTTGTAATATCATTTGATACAGGTTTAGGTTTGTTGTTGTTACAAGAGCTGCATACAATAAAACAAAGTGTTAAAATTATAAATGATGTTGATTTAAGCATACTTTATATGGTTTGTTAAACAAGAACAGGCATGCATTCAAATTGTGTTGCGATGGTTTTGTTAAAGTAACACTACATCAATCATTTAACTATATTAACATATATTATTAAGAAATTTTATTAAAATTGCCTTCTATATAATCGTATAGGTTATACACCGCAGTGTTGCTTCTCCCATTGCTAATTGTGTAAACTTTATATCATTTAATTAGTTTATAACACGTATTAATCCATCAAATAATTTATTTGAATGTATCTTTAGCATTCAATTATATCATGAATAACGGCAATAATAGTTCAAATACAACAGTTGATGTAGTTTTAGTTGGCGCAGGCATCATGAGCGCAACACTTGGGGTAATGCTTAAACAGCTACAGCCCGATCTTACCATAGAAATTTTTGAACGGTTAGATACTGTAGCCGCCGAAAGTTCTGACGCCATGAACAATGCTGGTACAGGGCACTCTGCTTTTTGCGAACTTAATTATACCCCACAGCTTAAAGATGGCTCTATAGAAATAACTAAAGCCATCAAAATTGCCGAGCAATTTGAGATCTCGAAAGAATTTTGGGCCTTTTTGATAGAGAATGGCTATATAGATACACCACAAAGCTTCATCAGCAAAATACCGCACATGAGTTTTGTTTGGGGTGATGATAATGTATCTTACCTAAAAAAACGCCAGCAGGCATTAATACAGCACCACTTTTTTAAAGGCATGCAGTACTCTGAAAACCATGCTCAGATCAAAGAATGGATACCATTAGTTATGGAAGGCCGTAACGAAGGTCACAATGTTTCTGCCACCTACATGGATATTGGTACCGATGTAAATTTTGGTGCCCTAACCCGTAGCTTAATTAATAAGCTGCAACAAAAGCCCGGGGTTAATTTAAGCCTTAACCACGATGTTAATGATATAAAACGCAATAAGGATAATACCTGGAGTGTAAAAGTGAACGACCGCGTAAGTGGTAACAAACGTAAGCTGAACGCTAAATTTATATTTGTAGGCGCAGGTGGCGGTGCTTTACCCCTTCTGCAAAAATCGGGCATACCGGAGAGCAAGGGCTTTGGCGGTTTCCCGGTGAGCGGGCAATGGCTGGTTTGTACCAACCCTGAGGTTATTAAACAGCACGATGCCAAAGTTTACGGCAAAGCATCGGTAGGTTCGCCGCCTATGTCGGTACCGCATTTGGACACCAGGATGATTGATGGCAAAAGATCGTTACTTTTTGGCCCCTATGCAGGTTTTTCTACCCGTTTCTTAAAAAAGGGATCGTTGCTTGATCTGTTTAACTCTATAAAGTTTAACAATATATTGCCACTGCTTGCCGTAGGCCGCGATAATATGGCCCTAACCAAATACCTGATAAGCCAAGTGATGCAATCCCCGGCAGACAGACTTAAATCTCTACAGGAATATTTCCCCGGCGCAAAAAACGAAGATTGGGTATTGGATGTTGCCGGCCAGCGTGTACAGATCATTAAAAAAGATGCTAAACGCACAGGTGTATTAGAATTTGGAACAGAAGTAGTAACTGCAGCAGATGGCAGTATATCTGCCTTGTTAGGTGCATCACCAGGCGCATCTACGTCGGTACCTATCATGATTGACTTGATAACCCGCTGTTTTAAAGAACAGGCCAAAACACCAGAATGGCAAGCCGTATTTAAAAAGATGATACCATCTTACGGGCAATCCCTTGTTAATGACGAGGCTTTGGCTGATGCTACAAGGGAGAAGACGAGTAGGGTATTGGGATTAGTTTAAGCAATATAATTGTTAAAAAAGTTATAGCTATCTAATAATTGTAACATAACCGGACTGCCGTGTTTGCTCATCAAGTTGAATTACATAATAGTATACAGCAGCAGGCAAAGGTTGTCCGTTGTTGTTAGTACCATTCCAGTTGTTCATGTAATTTTTTATATCCCGCAATAAAGTACCGTTGCGGTTATAGATGTATACATGGTTTTTTGGTAGCCTATCTATATATTTTATACTCCAATAATCATTTATACCATCCCCATTGGGTGTAAATGTATTTGGTATTACAATTTGTTTTTTCACCCTAATGTTTACGGTTGCAGTATCAGAACAACCATTATCATTCAATACAACTAATTGATAAGTGATATCATCATTTGGCGTACTTGTTGGATTAGCTATATCGGCGTTATCTAAATAAGCTGCAGGTATCCAATGATAATATTTAGCACCAGTGCCCTGTAGTTTAACAGTTGCACCAAGCGTTATTATTGTATCTCTGTTAAAGATATTTGCCTTTGGCTTGTCAAATTTTAAAACAACCGGTGTTAAAACACCTTCACATTTACCATTGGTTAATTGCACATAAAGCAATGTATCTTGTTTTAAAATACCGGTATGAAAATTACCGCTGTTTTCTTCTATTAGTTTTTGGTTAGCGTTATACCATCTATATCGCTCATTATTCCTTGCGCCTGATACATTTATCAATGTCGCACCACTCTCGCATAGGATAGTATTACTTAAAATATTTATCGGCTCAAATTGGTACTCTTTTACATTTATAGTATCTGTTTTAGATCTACTTTGATAAGCATTAGTAATAGTTACCCAATATTTACCTGGTTGGTTAACGTTTATTGATGAAGCAGTGCTTCCTGTAGACCAAACATAACTTGCACCTGGCAAGCTCACATCAAGTGTAATAGTTTCATTTTTACAAATAAGAGTATCGGCTTTTAAGCCTACATTAATAATCTGATCATACTTAACGTTGATACCTCCACTACCACTACAACCGGCGGCACTTACAACCGTTACATTGTAACTACCAGGTGCATTTACCAAATAAGTTTGTTGTGTAGTGCCATTATTCCAAGTATACTTACTGCCGGGCCATTTTGCATCAAGTAATAGTGTTTGGCCATAAAGCAACGTTGTATCACTCCCTAAACTTATCGCCGGGATTGGAGATATCACAACAGCTTTGGTATATCGTGCAACCACCCCATCATGATATACCTTAAGTGTAACGTCGTAACTTCCTGTATCGGAGTATCTATGTGATGGATTGCTGTTAGTAGAGGTGTTATTTAAAGCAGGCGACTTAGGATCTGCAAAATCCCACCGTAAACTATCTATTTTTTCTACCGATGAATTTATTTTAAACTGGGTTACATCACCAATGCAATTAGCCATAGTAGTAAACGCAATTTCATCAAAGTAACTTTGTATAAAAGTTGGTAAACCAAGTAAGCATGTACCAGTTTTTAGATCAATAACTTTTTCTTTAAAACTGCTTTGCGCACCTTCGAGATTAGGAAACTCAATGGCATCTAAATAAGAACTACCATACCTGGATATATATATTTTTCCATCAGAGGCAACTTGCAGGGCACCGGTATTCGCAATTTTGGATATGATTTTGCTTTTTTCACCCACAATTCCAGCCGAAACCGGCAACTTAATTTGATATAAATTTGATGAATAAAAACCCTCTTCTGCTACATATAAAAATTTTTCATTAGGTGAGAACTCCACTCCGTAAGGTCCTACATTTTCGAAACCGTTTAAAGTTACAGGGTTAGATACCTTACCTGTTTCTTTATCAAAATCATATATTTCAACTATTTTTTCGACATGATCAATCGCCGCAGCTAACTTTCCGCCTTTTGGCGATGCTTTTAAGTATCCTATTGTACTTAAATTATTTAATCCCATAAAGGTGCCGACAGAAGATACAACCGGAAGTATCTGCAACCCGTTCTTGGTGATGATATAACATACAAAATTATTTGAAAGGTATTCGTGTGTTATAACCCAAATATCCTCGCCATTTTTATGTTTTACCGCAGTAATCTTTTCTGTAGATTGTGTTAAAAGGAGTTTGTTTTTTTCTACAACCTTACCTTTTCCAGCGTTTTTAGATATATCAACAATAGAGTAATAAAGTGAGCCGCCTTGTGCCAATACAGTAAACACATAATAAATGTTTTTATTAGCTGGGTGAGGTATTATAACACCGGACTGGGTTGAAGACGGATCGCCGAATAACCCTTCCCCCTCTTCCATAACATTATGTTGTTTGTTGAAAACAGTGATCCCGTCTGTATAAAATAATAGTTTACCATTTTCATCAGCAATGCTGGCACAGCCTTCACTTGTAGATAACTTACCATCTGTTAAACCGGTTGGAGGCGAAGTATTAAAATCGACACCCGCATAATTACCAAAGTACCAAATATTACCTTGTTTTTGTGCTAGTAACGTTCCGGAGCATAGTAGTAGCGCCAGTAAAATATAAAATTTCAATTGTGTAGGTATAAGTTTAAATTAGCGTATACATATAGTAAATATCGTTAAACATCTAATTAAACATACTTAAGAATGAATAACGTTTAGGCTTATTTTTATGTTTACTAACAGCTAAATTAAAGCTAAATATCAAATTTTACACATATAAAGCCGCATTTATTTTATGTTTACTTACCGTTGCCTATTTTTTATATTTTTGCAACAAGCCGGGCGGCTGATTTGAGCATCCCGGGCATCTTTCCTAATAAATGGATATATCAGTAGTAGTACCACTTTACGACGAAGTTGAATCGTTACCGGAGCTTACCTCATGGATAAGCCGCGTAATGGACGAAAACAATTACACATACGAAATAATACTGGTTGACGATGGTAGTAAGGATGGCTCCTGGGATATGATCGTTAAACTGAAAGAAAATAACCCCTTTATAAAAGGTTTTAAGTTTAGGCGCAACTACGGTAAATCAGCTGCGTTAAATATAGGTTTCGAAGCTGCTAAAGGTGATGTTGTTATCACTATGGATGCTGATTTACAAGATAGCCCGGATGAAATACCTGGCCTTTACCGCCGCATAGTTGATGATAAATATGATTTAGTATCCGGCTGGAAAGCAAAACGTTATGACCCAATAACTAAAACTATTCCCACTAAGTTATTCAACTCCGCCACCCGCAAAATGAGTGGCATTAATAATCTGCACGATTTTAATTGCGGGCTAAAATCATACCGTAAAAGTGTAGTTAAAAATATTGAGGTTTATGGCGAAATGCACCGCTATATACCTGTATTAGCCAAATGGGCCGGCTTCACCAAAATTGGCGAACAGGTAGTAGAACACCGCGCCCGGAAATACGGCAAAACTAAATTTGGATGGACACGCTTTATCAATGGCTTTTTAGACCTGTTATCTATATTTTTTGTTGGCAAATTTGGCAAGCGCCCCATGCACTTTTTTGGTGCCATGGGTACACTTAGTTTTTTTGCAGGTATTATAATTGCCATATACCTCATCAGCGAAAAACTGTACGATCTTGCGCATCATATTGTACCCAGGCAGCCAACAGATAACCCATTATTTTATTTTGCATTGGTAGCCATATTATTAGGTTCGCAATTATTTTTAACGGGTTTTGTTGCAGAACTGGTTTCACGCAACTCATCAGACCGTAATAACTACCAAATTGAAGACACCGTATAAATGTGCAGAATGGGCTCATTCGTTACATTGTACTATTAAATTTAACAATTAAATAATTCATCTGCACATCTGCACACCCGCATATCTGCACACTTGAACATATGTTTTTTTCTATTATTATACCTCTATATAACCGCCCCCAGGAAATTGCCGAACTACTGGCTACCCTAACACTGCAAACCTATAAGCAGTTTGAGGTTTTGGTTATTGAGGATGGGTCTACCAATCGTGCAGAAGATATTGTTCGAAGCTATGAAGGTAAACTCGATATCCGTTACTTCGAAAAACCCAACGAAGGCCAGGGCTTTACCCGCAACTTTGGTTTTGAACGAGCCAAAGGCGATTACTTTGTCATATTCGATTCGGATTGCCTGATACCTGCAAATTATCTGGAAACAGTTAATAATTCGCTCAGTAAAAACTGGTTGGATGCTTATGGCGGGCCTGATGGCGCGCACGAGTCGTTTACCCCCATTCAAAAGGCCATTAGCTACGCCATGACCTCCCCTTTTACTACAGGTGGTATCCGTGGTAACAAAAAAGGTATAGGTCAGTTCCATCCACGTAGTTTTAATATGGGTGTATCTAGGGCGGTTTGGGAAAAGGCCGGTGGCTTTATCATTACCCGTTTAGGCGAAGATATAGAGTACAGCATCCGCATCCATTCCATGGGTTATAACATTGGTCTGATCCCAGATGCCATTGTTTACCACAAACGCCGTACAGACTTTATCAAGTTTTATAAGCAGCTACATTTTTTTGGCCGCGCGCGCATCAATATTTATAAATTCTTTCCGTCGCAGCTTAAACTAGTACACTTCTTCCCCGCTTTTGTAACCTTAGGTATCGCATTCACCTTTGTTGCTAATATAGCACAATGGCCGATAGCAATGCTTTGTAATGTTTTACTGAGTGTTTACATTTTGTTAATATTTTTTCACTCGCTTATTAAGAATAAATCAGCAAAAATTGCATTTTTGAGCATTATAGCTGCCATAACGCAACTGACTGCCTACGGGTTGGGATTTATGCAGGACTTTTGGAAGCGTGTTGTGTTAAAAAGATCTTAAAAACGTAGTATGTATCACCCCTTCTCTGTTGCAGAAACCGTAAAGGCTGCATGGGATATTTTCAGGAAAAACTTTGTAACTATAATAGTTTACTCCGTTATTTCATTCTTTTTACTGGGGGTACTCGGCCTTATAATTGGTTTTATATATTCGCCCGAAGATTTTTGGGGATCTATGGTTGTAACCTTTATTTTAATATGGTTACAGGCTTATACTACGCTTGGGCTATACAAATTGATATTTACAGTTATTGACAGTGAATATTACGATTTTGAATTTATACAGGTAATACCCAAAGCTAAAATGGTTTGGAGCTATTTGGCAGTGGTATTTATATTTGCGTTTGCAGTTACTAATTTAGGCATACTGATAGATTATCTGGATGAAAGCCCCGACATTCAGTTTGCAATTGAAGTTATAGCAGGCTTATTAGGGTTATTTATTGCTCTTCGCATTATGTTTTTTAATACCTTTATTGTTGATGATGCATCAGGGCCAATAGAATCATTAAAACAAAGTTTTGAATTAACACGTGGTTATCTATTAAAGGTAGTATCAATACTCGTCATCATTATTTTATTAATTGCCCTGCCAGCCAAAATTGCACAATATTATCCTGTTATCTCAATAACCATATTGTTTACCTATCCATTTGTAAATATCATATTAGCAGTAACTTATCGTAAATTGATATATAGCCACCAGGATGTAGATGATGATTTTGCAGAAACCAACTAATTATGGGTTTAAAAGCAGCATTAAGCAAGGTATTTGCCTGGTATGTAAACAAACAGTTAGATACCGTAAGGCAAAATGCGGTTGCGCTTCAGCAAAAAGCCTTTACCGATCTGATTTTTGATGCCAAGAATACTGCTTTTGGTATCGATCATAATTTCGGCCGGATAACATCTTACGAGGATTTTAAAAAGCATGTACCCATACGAGATTACGAAGAACTACGCCCTTATATGGACCGCGTTGTACAAGGCGAAGCTAACGTAATGTGGCCGGGCAAACCTGCCTATTTGGCCAAAACATCGGGTACTACATCCGGCGTAAAATACATCCCCATCTCTAAAGAAAGCATGCCGCAGCATATTAAAGCCGCGCGCAACGCATTGCTAAGCTATATCCACGAAACAGGTAAGACCGATTTTGTAGATGGTAAAATGATATTTTTGCAGGGCAGCCCAATACTGGATGAAAAAAATGGTATATCAACCGGTCGTTTATCGGGCATTGTGGCGCACCATGTGCCCGGATATCTGCAAAAGAACAGGCTCCCATCCTATCCAACCAACTGTATTGAAGACTGGGAAGAAAAGGTAGATGCCATTGTACAGGAAACCGCTAATCAAGATATGCGCCTGATATCGGGTATACCGCCATGGTGCCAAATGTATTTCGACAGGCTATCGGCTGTATCCGACGGTAAAAAGATCAAAGATATTTTTCCAAACTTTAAACTATATGTGCACGGAGGTGTAAACTACGAACCCTACCGCAGCCGTATGGAAGAAAGTATTGGATTTAAGATAGACAGTATCGAAACCTATCCGGCATCAGAGGGCTTTATAGCATTCCAGGATTCGCAAAAGGAAAAAGGATTATTGTTAATGGTGGATGCCGGTATTTTTTATGAGTTTATTCCATCTGACGAATATTTTAACGACAACCCAACCCGCATCAATTTAAAAGATGTAGAGTTGGATAAGAACTACGCCCTGATTATGAATACAAGCGCCGGTTTATGGGGTTACAGTTTGGGCGATACGGTTAAGTTTGTATCTAAAAATCCGTACAGAATTGTAGTTAGCGGGCGCATAAAACATTATATATCAGCCTTCGGCGAGCATGTAATTGGTGAGGAAGTTGAACAAGCTTTAATGGGCGTGGCTGCCGAAGAGGGCATTGATGTGATTGAATTTACTGTTGCACCACAAGTTGCACCCACCCCGGGGCAATTACCTTATCACGAGTGGTTTATAGAATTTGGTAAAGAACCTAAAGACTTGGCAGCATTCGCCTTAAAAGTCGACAAGGCGCTACAACATAAAAATATTTACTACTTTGACCTAATTGAAGGTAACATATTGCAACCTTTAATCGTCAATAGTTTAAAAAAGGATACTTTTATAAATTATATGCGCAGCCAGGGTAAACTGGGCGGACAAAATAAAGTACCACGCTTATCTAACGACAGGAAGATAGCAGATGAACTTAAAACATATATAAAAAATTCAAATTAATAAGCACCAGCGTAACTGCGAAGTACGAAGCAATCTCCAAATTATTTTTTGGACTTGTTATGCAAAGACTGCTTCTTGCCCCGCAAATACGATCATTAAATATAATTGAACGAAATTAAAAACATAGCCATACTTGGCTCTACAGGTAGCATAGGTACACAAACGCTTGAGGTTATACGAGATAACAAGCAGCTATTTAGTGCATTTATGCTTACAGCGCATTCTAATGCTTACCTGCTTATAGAGCAGTGCATAGAATTTGTGCCTGCTTATGCCATTATTTGTGATGATAACAAATATCAACAAGTTAAGGAAGCCTTAGCACATTTACCTACCCAGGTTTTAGCTGGTCACCAAGCTATCAAAGAAATGGTTACCCATGGTGATATTGATATGGTGTTAACAGCTATGGTTGGCTTTGCGGGCCTGGAACCCACTATTAATGCCATAAAAGCAGGCAAGGACATCGCGTTAGCAAACAAAGAAACTTTAGTGGTAGCGGGTGAAATAATTACCTCGCTTGCTAAAGAGTATAATGTTAAAATATTACCTGTAGATAGCGAACACTCGGCCATTTTCCAGTGCCTTGCCGGTGAGCAGGATAATGCCATAGAAAAAATAATATTGACCGCTTCCGGCGGGCCATTTCGTGGTAAAGATGCGGCCTATTTGGCTAATGCTACCCGCGAACATGCACTTAAGCACCCAAACTGGGTAATGGGTGCCAAAATCACCATTGATTCGGCATCGCTGATGAATAAGGGGCTTGAAGTTATAGAGGCGAAATGGTTGTTTGATCTGCAGGCAGATCAGATAGATGTGATCGTTCATCCGCAATCTATAATACATTCATTAGTACAGTTTCAGGATGGATCTATAAAAGCGCAAATGGGTTTGCCGGATATGAAGCTACCCATACAATATGCACTTACCTACCCTAAACGTGTAAAAACCGATTTTAAACGTTTTAATTTTATTGATTACCCTACCCTGACTTTTGAGCAGCCGGATTTAAGTACCTTTCGTAACCTTAAGCTGGCTTTTGACGCATTAGCGCGTGGCGGAAACATGCCATGCATTATTAATGCTGCAAATGAAGTTGCAGTAGCGGCATTTTTAAAAAACGAAACAGGCTTTTTAGAAATGAGCGATGTGATTGAAACTTGCATGCAGAAAATCAGTTTTATAGGCGAACCGTCGTTAAACGACTATTTGAATACTGATAAAGAAACACGCATATTTGCGCAAAATTTAATACAACAAATGCCGTTAAAGGCAATACGATCTTAATACATAAATATAACGAATGAGCGTTTTAATAATGGCCGGCCAATTAATACTTGGTCTTTCAATTTTGGTGATACTGCACGAGTTTGGGCATTTTATAGCTGCCCGCGCTTTCGGAATAAAGGTTGAGAAATTTTACTTGTTTTTTGATGCCTGGGGTGTAAGCCTTTTTAAATTTAACTATAAAGGTGTAGAGTACGGCATTGGATGGTTACCACTTGGTGGCTACGTTAAAATTGCCGGTATGATTGACGAATCTATGGATACCGACCAATTGGCCGGCCCGCCGCAACCCTGGGAATTTAGAGCTAAGCCAGCCTGGCAACGCCTTATTGTAATGCTTGGCGGTATTATTGTAAACATTATAGTAGGTATATTTATATTTTGGATATTAACTATCCGTTTCGGTGAAACTTATACACCAAACGCCAACATCAAATACGGTATAGTACCTGGTCAGATAGGTTTGAAAATGGGTTTGTTGCCCGGTGATAAAATAAATGCTGTAAATGGCAAGCCAATTGTTCGTTTTGAGGATTTGATCAGCTCAAAAGTATTGCTGGATAAAACTGTACTTAACGTGCAACGAGGCACTCAAACTTTAGATGTCAAGGTGCCTCCTACTATTTTGAATGACCTTTCAGATCTTGGTATAGAAGAGTTTATTAACCGCATTCCACGGGTGAAGTTTGCGGTAGATACGGTTACGCATAAAAGTGGCGCAGATTTGGCCGGCTTAAAAAGAGGTGACAGTATCTTATCTATAAACGGCAAGCCTACAGCTTATTTTGATGAGATGCAGTCGCAACTACGTGCTAATAAAGGCAAACCAGTACAGCTTACCATAAAACATAGCGATTCGTTACAGCAGCTTACTGCTAACGTAAATAAAGAAGGTATATTAGGCTTTAAACCCAAGGTAATCTTACCAAAAGATACCACTATTAAATATGGTTTGATTGGTTCGTTACCTATTGGTGCCACTAAAGCCTGGAGTATGTTTACGGACAATGCAAAAGGTATTGCTAAAATCTTTACCGGACAGGTAAAGGCACGTAAGGCTATATCAAGCCCTATAGGCATCGCAGTTATGTTTGGCAGCCATGTAGACTGGATTCGTTTTTGGAGCCTTGTGGGCTTCCTTTCAATGGTTTTAGCTTTAACTAATCTATTGCCTATCCCGGGCTTAGATGGTGGCCATACGGTGTTCCTTTTAATAGAAATGATCAAAGGCAAGCCGTTAAGCGATAAGTTCCTGGAGCGCGCGCAGATAGTGGGCTTTGTATTACTGATATCTCTTATGGTGTTTGCCTTTGGTAACGATATCGTAAAACAGGTGATGAAGAAATAGTCCTCTTGATAAAATAGTAAATACTAAAATAATATAAGTAAGCCGCTTCCGTTTTGGAGCGGCTTTTTTGTGACTTTATTTCAGCTTTCATTCGTCTTTTTTCGCCTTCAGTTCACCTTTATTGGTTGCAATTGTGAGCGTGATGATGGTGTCAAGGCTATGCCACCATATCTCTATAAATCATTTTGAAAACAATTAGTGATGGCAAAAAAATCGATAAAAAATGCCCGTCTGATTGAACAAACGGGCCTTGATATTTTAATAACTTTACCGGCTACGCGGTTGGGTCTGTATCAAGATTGGGGTCGTATACATGACCTTCCTTTTTAAGAAAGGCAGCCAATATCAATGCTAAAACAAATACGAATATAATGGTTATAACAACCGCCTGAATTTGTTTACCTATTGATAAATTCTTTTGCTCATCAAAGTTCTTTTGGATATCTTCTATTTTCTTATCGATGGTTTCTTGTCCTGCATTACTCTTTTCAAGCATTGGTGTAACAGAAGCAACCATTGCTGTTTCCATCTTTTGGATCATATCCGGCTCAATGATCTTGGCAAACAACATATCCCTCACAATAAATTGAACTAAAAAACCAGAAATTAGAATAATAAAAATACCGGAAGTGGCCTGTCTGAAATTCCAAAAGCCACCGATCTTCGTTCTTAAATTTTTACTGAATATTATGGCCAAAATTAAAGGCACAATAAAACTAAGTATTATTGGAACAGCGGATATAACTATGATTGAGGTAGTTGAGATCATTAAATAAAATGACACAATGCCAATTACAGTTAATATCACACCGAAGATCAATCCTAAAGGAATGGCCTGTCTTTTTATTTTAGAGTTTAATTCATCATCCATTTTAAACTAATTAGGTACGGTTTATTTAAAGCTAAGTAATATTTCTAAAACAGCCATATCAAATGGTTTATTTACAGCATTATCAGCAACAGCGGTTTTCTCGTCTTCGCCGGCTTCCGGGTTTTGGAAAAAGCATATCATCGGATAAAATAGCTCCTTCACCTCAGAATCTTCTACAATGGTTTTGGCTACTTTAGCCACCTCGCTTGCCGGGCTTTCTACCAATAACTGGTGTGCTATAACAGGCTCATAAATGCGGTACTCGTCCTGAAACTCATCTTCATCCACCAATAAAAACTCTTTCAGGTAATCTTCCAGTTCCGGCTCAATATCTTCGTCCTCGCATTCGTTCAGATACAATAGCAGGTTTAACAACTCGGTACCACGGTCAAGGGTTTCTTCTTCTATAGCCTCCCATTCCGGAGTTTCCAGGTAATCGTCTTCCAGTTTTTTAACATCCTCACTAAAGAAATTGATCATCAACAGATCAAAAAACACCTCGCGAAGCTCCTCCAGTTGCGGTTGGTCATCAAAAACAGCATCCAGCAGATCTGCCTTGGTTAAAAAGTCTTCGTCTGATGAAAATACAGTTTCAAACTGTTGGTTGAGTGCGGCGGCATCAAAGCTGCCATATTGTGTAAAAGCCGTTAAAGCACCTGTAATGGCTGATTTTACTTTCGTGTCGGTCATAGTAATTTAGTTTTTAAAGATTTGGTTGTTATTACAGGTTAACAACACTTTACCTTTTAAGTTCTGGCCAATAAACGGCGAATTGTAACTTTTTGATTGATTGTTGGCCCTGGTATAATCCCAATTGCCAGTGGTGCTAAATACCACCAAATTAGCTGCTTCACCTTCTGCCAGGGCAGGTACATCAACATTTAATATTCTACGCGGGTTAACGGCTAACTTTTCCACGATCAGTTTGGCGGACAAACCGATCCCAACCAACGATGATAAAGCAGTTTGCAAACCTGTTATGCCATACGCTGCCACTTCAAACTCTACATCCTTAAACTCTATTTCGTGCGGGGTATGCTGGGTAACAATAGCGTCAATGGTACCATCTTTTAAACCTGCTAAAAGCGCATCAACATCTTTTTGTGTACGCAATGGTGGCTTTACTTTATACAGGCTGTCAAAACCCATTAAGGCTTCATCGGTAAGGATCAAGTTGTGTACAGCTACATCACAGCTTACCTTTACGCCTTTGCGTTTAGCTTCGCGGATAAGCTCTACCGCGTGTTGGGTAGATATCGTAGTAAAATGGATCTCAGAATTAGTGTCTTCTGCCAGGTAAAGGTCGCGGGCTATCATTAGTTCTTCTGCCAGTGCGGGAATGCCTTTCATGCCCAGCATCGTACTTACAATACCTTCGTTAATTTTTGCCTTGCCTGCTATAGAAGTATCTTCCGGATAAGAAATAACCTTGGCACCAAAGTTTTGTACGTAAAGCAGTGCACGCTCCATCAGGCCGGCATCCTGCACAGGGTGGTTGCCATCTGTAAAGGCTTTAGCACCGCTTTTAAACATATCAAACATCTCGGCCATATCTTTACCCTCGCGTTTGTTAGAGATAGCGCCAAGCGGATAAATATCTACCAGATTGCCTTTAGCACGGTTAAGCAGGTATTCTACCTCGGCTTTAGAATGTACGGGCGGCTGGGTATTGGGCATTAGGGCCAGGCCCGTAAAACCACCGGCTGCGGCTGCGGCGGTACCGGTTTGCAGGTCTTCCTTAACCTCTAAACCAAGTTCGCCCACATTACAGTTCAGGTCAAAAAATCCGGCAGAAACATATTGGCCTTTGGCATCGATAGTTTCCACATCTTTATCAATTGAAGGGGCAACCTGAGTAATAACGCCATTCTCAATTAAAATATCGGCAACCTTATTATGAAAGGGCGAAGCGGGATCTACAACGGTGGCGGCTTTGATTAGCAAATTCATTAGCGCTGTTTTATGGTGGGTTTAGTTAATATCTGCCGGTTGCGAAACGCCCTTTTTTTGGGTTTTGTAAACCCTGATCAGCAAGTTTTCGGCAGCCAGAAATACCAGGGCCAAAATTATACAAAGTTTCCATAATTGAAGCCCCAAATTTGCAGCGCCTGCCACACTATCTGCATTTAATTTATCCCCGTTTAACAAATTACTGTTTTTGGGCATCAGTTTTTCCAGTTGGGCTGCTGTTAAATAGCTCAGGTCGCTTTCGGCCCGGTTATCATTAAAGGCTAAAACGGCAGCTGTGCTATCCTGTTTTTTAAGATCGTATAATCCGGTTTCTATGAGTTGGCCCGGCAGGTATAGCATGGTGCCCCCCTCCTGTTGTTTTACATCGGGAATAATGGACTGGCTACCCTTAACCAGTTTAACCAATTGTTTTTCGGTTGATTGCAGCGGGACGGTTTCAATAGGCCGGTTGTTGCCGGCGGTAAAAAACAAGGGCATATCGTGCCCGCTTAATAACGCTATCCGGAACATTACGGGCACAAACAAGGCATGTACGGGTAAATTGCTAAAACTTTCATCTAAGGGCACAGCCGCAACATACACCCTGCCCCTGCCTAAAGCGGATCCCTGCCAAAATGCTGCGCCATTTTGCAAACGCATCAGGTATTCGCCACCACGTGTACCGGCACTTAAGGTGTAATATTTTTTCACCACCGGCAGATCCGGGTTTTGTGGCGATGCCTCAAATATGCTTTTAAAAACATGGCTTTGCAGGTTAATGGCCGATACCTTGCCCGCCTCGGTAACCAAAGCATTGGGGTAAGCCGCGCCAATGGGTTGCAGCAAGGCCTTATAACTGTTCATGTCAGCATCTATTGATGGGAACACCATTAAGGTGCCACCTTTGCTTACATAGGTTTTTAACTGCTGCGCCAACCCGGCAGATATGGTTTTAACATCGCTGAGTATGATGATGGGATAAGCATTTAAACCTGCATAATTTACATTGCCATCTGCTACCTGCCTGGGCGCAAAAAAAGCATCCGCAGCAAAAACGGCGCTTAGATATTTGTTGGGCGTACCGCCGTTGATGAGCAATACGGGCAGCTGCTTGTTTACATTAAAGCTAAAATAGAATTTGTTATCAAAAGTAACGGGGTTATCCTGCAGCTGAATTTCGGCACGCTGCCAGCCTGCCTGCAAGCCCGAAAAGGACAAGGTATCTGTTTGAGCCGACCGTGGCTTGAGCGTAAAACTACCAATAGCCTTTTGCAAACCATTTATAACCAGCTTTAGTGGTACTTTTTCTGCTGCTTTATCGGCATAGTTTTGCAGCCTTACCGCTACTTTTTCGTTTTCGCCGGGGCGATGAGTGGCGTTCAGCATCCAAACAGAATCTACCGCCACATTGGGCAGGGCATTAGCTTTAAGCTGTACCAGGTTAACGGGTATCCCCACATCTGTTATAGCAGCGTTATTTTGGATGTTTTTTTGAAAATCTGACAGGATGTAAATGGTTTTGGCTGCCCCTGCCTGCATATTTAATAAACTTTGCTGCCTACCCAATATCTGGCCTAACTGCCTGCTTTGTGCGGATATTTTTACGGCATCAACGGCATCATTAAATTCCGACCGGTTTAAAAGGCGTTGGTGTTTGCCCTCAAAATCTTGCGTAAGCAGCTGAAAGCGGCCGTTGATGGAATAGGCTGCGGCAATTTGCCTGGCTTTTTGTTTGGCCTGGTCAAGCAGGCTGCCCTCGCGGTTAAGTGTTTGCATAGAGTATGAGTTATCTACAAAAATACTCACCACTTTTTGCTTACCAGCGTTGGCCTCATCTTTACCAGGGATGTACGGCCGGGCAAAGGCCAGTACCATAAACAACAGCGCCAGCAGGCGGGCTGCTAATATTAACCGCTCTTTTATATTGCGGCGGCTGGTTTGCTGCTCCTGCACCTCTTTCAGGAACTGCACATTACTAAAATATACCTTTTTGTACCGCCTGAAATTGAACAGGTGAATAACAACAGGGATAGCCAGCGTTAACAATGCAAACAAAAAAGCAGGATACAAAAAGTGCATTACGCAAATGTGCAAATTATTGGGCAAATGCAGGAGTATCTATTTTGCCGCTAGTGTATCAGTTTAAATCTGACGTGAGCATATAATAATAAATTATCTTATGAGGCTAAACCCGAAATAATTTATTTATTCGTACAGATTATACTTGTATAGAATACTACATTTCCTATTTAGCTTTTTGCAGGATCGCATTAGCGAATATTTCCTTTTTCCCATCATCGTCACTGGTCATTAACCATTTCCAGGATTTTTGGCTTGGGTTGTAAGTAAAGGTGGTATGAAAATAAAAATGTTGGTTAAACTTGAATAGTAGCGCTAATTGATTAGGTTCTCTTTTTGCATGCGCTATAATGCCATTAGAGAGCCCGGCGTTACTGGTGTTGTCCAGCCACAAACAATCGTACTGATGATTAGCCTTGTTGAATGTAATGTAAACAACCGCCTCATAATCCCGACGGCCTTTAGCATCCCGTTCTCGCGATGTTTCTTTGATCTGAAAATATTCATGCCCCAAAACCCAGCCAGCATTGATATCGTGCTTAACCTGCTTGCCTGCCATATAGCCTGAGAGCAGCCATTTTCCGGTTAGATGGTCAAGTAATGCATCGGACGGTAAATTGTGCTGTGCCTGAAGCCTAAATGATAAACTTGTTACAGCCAAAAAGATGAGTAGCCTTTTGATGATCATAATTGCAATATCGGATTGGTGAAATAGGATTGTTTAAGTGAAAGTATTAAAAATAAACATGAATAGCTTTCTTAATTTATTGTCATTCGTTTATTTGATGATTGTATTAATAACATTATGTTCAAAATTGTGGTTCATTGCACAAACAGACACCTGAAACTTAGACACTACCATTTTGCCCGAAACACGCTATTTAAAATAACCTTAACCGATAGCCCCGCACTTGTTGATCTCATGACAATGATGTAGCTTTAGCTAAATTAACTGAATCAGATTTAAAATGAAAAACCTTTCCTTAAAACTGGCCGTTGCCGCAGGTATGTTAACCTGTACCGGTGCTATAGCACAAGATACCGCCGTATTTAACCGCATACGCCGGGCAGAAATGAGCAGCTCCCAAATACCGCAGATTGCACATTACATTACGGATGTTGCCGGGCCAAGGCTTACTGCATCGCCGGGTTACAAACGCGCAGCCACGTGGGCTGTTGAAACCATGACCAAATGGGGATTGGTAAACGCCAAGTTAGAACCATGGGGCGATTTTGGCAAACAATGGGACCTGCAGGACTTTAGTATCATCATGAAAACGCCATATGTGCAACCGGTAATAGCCTACCCTAACCCCTGGAGCGCAAGCACGGATGGTTTGCAACAAGGCCAGGTTAGTTTGCTAACACCTGCACAGGCAATGGATACAACTTACATTGCCCAGCACCTGGCCGACTTTAAAGGTAAATTTATATTGGTTGCAGGTGGTAAGCTTAACAAAGATGCCAATTTTAAGGCACCGGCGGCCCGTTTAACCGATGAAGAGCTGGCTAAAATAAAAGACACTTATATGGTTACCCATAAAGAGATCGAATCTTACGCGGGCTTTTTTAAAATAGCTGCCAGGGTTGATGCGCTTATTAAGCAATCTGGTGCATTAGGGGTGATAAACGGTTCTACCTCTAACAATAACGGGACTGTATTTGTACAGGACTTAGGCGGGCAAAAGATAGGCGCCCCTGCAACTGCCCCTAAAATAAGCATGGCTTACGAGGATGGCCAAAAAATAAAACGCCTGATACAAGCAGGGCAACCTGTTGAACTGGCTATAAATATTAAAGCCAAAAGCTCTACAGATGATATTAAAGGCTACAACGTTGTAGCCGAAATTCCGGGTACTGATCCAAAACTTAAATCGCAACTAGTTATGCTGGGTGGACATCTGGATTCGTGGACAGCTGCCACCGGCGCTACTGATAACGGCGCAGGTTGTATCGTAATGCTGGAAGCCGTGCGTTTGCTGGATTCGTTAGGCCTTAAACCAAAACGTACCATCCGTATTGCTTTGTGGGATGGTGAAGAGCAAGGTGTTTACGGCTCTTACAATTATGCCAAAAACCACTTTATGAGTGTAGATTATAAATTGAAGCCAGAGCAAGCAAAAGTATCGGCCTATTTTAACCTGGATAACGGAACCGGTAAGATCCGCGGGATCTTTACTCAAGGCAACACGGCCATTAAGCCTATTTTTGAGAAATGGTTTGCGCCGTTTAGTGACCTCGGCGCTAAAACGGTTACGCTAAGCAATACCGGTTCTACAGATCACCTTTCATTTGATTGGGCAGGTATACCGGGTTTCCAATTCATACAAGACCCTATCGATTACGAAACCAAAACACACCATAGTAACCAGGATAACTACGACCACCTGCAGATAGAAGACCTTAAACAAGCAGCTATCATCATAGCATCTTTTGTTTACCAAACCAGCATCGAAAAAGATATGCTGCCGCGTAAACCGCTGGTAAAAGAGATATTTGCTTTTGATGGTTTGTAAGAAACTGTTTCTTAAATAAAAAGGGACTTTAGCGTGAATGCTAAAGCCCCTTTTTAGTATCTCCCCGTCATTCCTTCACTGGTCTAATTTTAGCGATGGCGTAACTTAGACCTATAATCATGAAAGCTTTCAGCTTGAGTCTTTCGCAAGAAGGATTCTTACGTCATTTTGGGTCGAAGTTAAAAACTTCAACCAGTAAAAAAGGCTGGAGGAACCAGCTCAAACTGACATCATCTACTCCTCAATCTTATTGATCAGTAACGCCAAACCCGTTTTTACTTTTTTGATCAACACAGCCAAATCATCCGGCGACATATCCTGTTGCAGGTCGTCTTCGTTAATATCATTCATCTTGTCTAATATCGGCTCTAAACCCAGGTCATGCTCGGCATTCAGGTTATCGCCATCAAGCTCCAGCACTACAAACAAGCTGGACAGGCGCTGATAATAAGTATCGCGATTTAGCTTATCCAGTGTATGGTATTCCAGTTTAAGCCGGTATAAAAAATCTTCTAATATCATTTGCGGTAAATAAAAAGGGCAGTTTAGTAATTAGCCAAACCACCCTCATCTTAAATTAAATACGTTTTATCCTCTGCGCCTGCGGCGTTTCCTTTTAGTTTCGGTTTGTTTACGCTTTTTTGATTTGCTCACCGATTGTTTCTTCTCAGGTTCCGCTTGTTTTGCAACAGCATCGGTTGCTTTGGTTGAGGTAGAATCTTTACTTAGCTGCGTAACCGTAAAGCTGTTTCGGCGCAGGCTGTACTCTAACTGGCGTTTTGCACCGGTTGATTTTGCTGTTGAATCATTGCTGTCATAAATTGGGAATTCGCGGATCAGCTTGCCTTCCTTAATATAAAAGTTATCGTTACCACGATAGCCCTTGCGTTGCGAATTGGTTAACTTTGGGAAATCTAACTTATCAGCCTCGTTGTTATTAAACTCAAAGGCATATATTTTAGCATAGCTAACCGTGTCTTTCCCTTTCGATTGGATCAATATCTCCGGGTTACCATCCAGGTCCATATCGGCATTGTAAACGTCTGTTATAGCGCCATCCAGGTCGCCCGTGGTGGTGGTATACTTCATGCCGGCCGAATCTGAATGCAGTATAGCAAAAGAGCCGGTTTGGGTTGAACCCCTGCCCCAACTCACCACATCATAGGTTTGCCCCGGCGAAACCTCTATCGCTTTATGAAAACGAAAAGGTTGCATCACAGCGGGTTTGGCAGCAGCGCTAATTGCTGCCGCAGGCTTTTTATCGTTGTTGCTACAGCCGGTTATAACTAAACCTGCTGTGGCTATGAATAAAAAATTCCTGAAATTCATGCGTGAATATAGCTATTAATTAAACATCATATCTGGTGATATTTCTCCTTTGGGTTTACCCGGGATAGTCATGTAAACACGTAAGCCGCTACCCGACGAATTGGCATCCACATATTTAATGGTGATCTTATGATAGCCTCTCAATAAGGGTATAGCGCCTTGTTTTTCTATAGGGCCTGTGCGGCCATCGTTATCCACAATTGGTACGTCATCTATCAATAAAACCGAGCCATTTGAAGATGTGGTAGAAAAGGCATAATTACCATCTACATCGGCCTTTAAGTAGCCGTTGAATATCACGCCATATTTATTGAACGCTTTTTTAAAGGCGCTTAGTGCTGTGCTAAAGCTTTTGGCCACACCGGTATCGATAACCGCTGCAGGGTTAACCTGCGTGGTGTTAATATAAGTACCTGCCGATACCTGGTATTTTAATCCCGGGGTATTGCCGGCATAATTGGTAGCGGCCAAGGGTGCTTTATTAAATACCTTGGCAGCTGTTATAACACTTCGCTTGCCTGATGGGGTAACTACAATGGTCTTCAGGTCGCGGTATTCATCAGGAGGAACAGAGTATGTCATGGGGGTGGTGTACAATATCTCTGTTTCGCGCGGGGTGTAACCATCAATGGTGTAGTAGATCTTAGCACCCTTCACCGGCGATTGCAGGTTAACCGTCATCGTACTGCCTATCATCACTGTATCTACAGCACCTACAGCCTGTGGTACGCGATAGTTATAGCCATTCTGATCAAACCAGGCTAAATGCTCCGGCAGGCGGGTTTCAGAAAAATCTTTAAAGTTTTTATTGGCTATGGGTGTCCATGCTACTTCAGAAAGGGCCAGCATGCGCGGTAGTATCATGTACTCCACTTTGTTTTCGGTGGTGATGTACTCCGTCCAAAGGTTGGCCTGTACCCCTTTAATGTATTTCTGCTGATCAGGTGTTAAGGCAGCAGGTGTTGGGTTGTAGGCATAGGTTTTTTGTATAGGTGCACTGCCGCCAATACCCACCGGCTCCTGGTTTATTTTGCCCTGTGCGTGGTCAAAATACAAAGCCTGGCTGCTTGGGGTCATGATCACATCGTGGTTTTGTTTAGCAGCTTCAATACCACCTTCCTCGCCCCTCCAGCTCATTACGGTGGCATTAGGTGCAAGTCCACCTTCCAGTATCTCATCCCAGCCAATAATGCTGCGGCCTTTGCTGTTCACAAATTTCTCCATGCGCTGCACAAAGTAGCTTTGCAAGCCATGCTCATCCTTCAGTTTTAAGCGTTTGATCAGGTCCTGACAAAACTTGGTCTTTTTCCAAACATCCTTGGGCGCTTCATCGCCGCCTATGTGGATATATTTACTTGGGAACAGGTCTATCACCTCGGTTAAAACATCCTGCAAAAAGCCAAACGTTTTTTCTGACGGGCAAAAAATGTTATTAAACACGCCCCACTTGCCCGATACCTCGTAGGTTTGACTGGGGTCGCAGCTTAGCTCCGGGTAGGCAGCCAGCGCGGCTAAGGCGTGGCCCGGCATCTCTATCTCGGGCACAATGGTAACATAGCGATCGGCAGCGTATTTGATCACATCGCGGATCTGGTCTTGTGTGTAATAGCCTGATACCGGCACACCATCATATTGTAGTGGTACGCGGTCTTTAAAATTACCTATCACACTCTCTTTACGCGTACTACCTATAGAGGTTAGCTTTGGGTATTTTTTGATCTCGATCCGCCAACCCTGGTCGTCGGTTAAATGCCAGTGAAAGGTGTTAAGCTTATAAGCAGCCATCAGGTCGATATAGCGTTTAACAAACTCTACCGTAAAAAAGTGGCGGCATACATCCAGCATCATACCCCTGTAACCAAAGCGCGGATAATCTTCTATAACTACCGCAGGCAATTTGGCTGTTGCCTTACGTTCCAGCGGCATCAATTGTATCAGGGTTTGGATGCCATAAAATAAACCGGCACCCTTACCGGCCACTGTAATTTGCTGCGGGGTAATGGTTAGGCGGTAACCTTCGGCAGGTAAATTTTCGGTACCGGTAGAGGTTAAATATATGGTGGTAGTGCTAACACGGGCGTTTCTTAAACCTACCTGTTTATTATAAGCCATGTTATTGGCCAAAAAGGAGGAGAAGAATTGCACTGCTTTATTGTTAGGTGTATCTGCCTGTATAACGGTTTCCTGGCTTAAGATAAATTCGCCGGGGTTTTTCTTGACAGATACAGGTGCAGGGATAATGCCGGCATAAGGGTCGGTATCCTGGGCTTTAACCATTACCGAAGAGGCCATCAAAAAGCTGAGCAATACTGCAGAGATCTTTTTATTCATAGTAAACAGAATCAGGTAAATAATGAGGCCGTAATTTAGCATTATTTAAAAAAAACGCACCATAATCACTCAAAAATTACACAAACAGAAACAAAAAAGCCATATTCTTATTAGGAATATGGCTTTTTAAAAAGTTTTAATTTCTATCAGACGCGAAGTATCGCGCCTCTACAGTTACGCAGTAACAACGTGCTCTTTAGCAGCTAAATAACGCTCGGCATCTATAGCGGCCATACAGCCTGTACCTGCAGCAGTAACTGCCTGGCGGTAGATATGATCTTGTGCATCGCCGCAGCAAAATACACCTTCGATATTTGTTTCGGTAGAACCGGGGCGTGTAATGATATAACCTGTTTCGTCCATATGGATGGTACCACGGAATACATCGGTGTTTGGTTTGTGACCAATGGCTACAAAGAAACCGGTAACATCCAATATCCTGTCTTCGTTAGTTACGTTGTTGCAAACTTTAACGGCATTAACACTTTGCCCATCGCCTAAGATCTCTTTAGTATCAGTATTATATAAAATCTCGATGTTCGGGGTATTTAAAACGCGGTGTACCATTGCTTTGGAAGCACGGAACTCATCGCGACGAACAATCATGTAAACCTTGCGGGCCAGTTTAGCCAGGTAAGTTGCTTCTTCGGCAGCGGTATCACCGGCACCTACTATAGCTACATCCTGCCCCTTAAAGAAAAAGCCATCGCAAACGGCACAGGCAGAAACGCCAAAACCGCTATATTTTTGCTCCGACTCCAGGCCTAACCATTTTGCCGATGCACCTGTAGATATGATCACCGTATCTGCCAGGATGGTTTTACTTTCGTCAACCGTTACTTTGTGTGGCAACGATGTAAAATCAACCGAACTTACATACCCAAAGCGGATATCTGTACCCAGGCGCTCGGCCTGTTTACGAAAATCTTCCATCATCTCGGGACCCATAATACCATCAGGGTAACCCGGGAAATTCTCTACATCGGTAGTTTGGGTAAGCTGCCCACCGGCCAGCATACCTGTGTACATAACGGGTTTAAGATCGGCACGCGAAGCATAAATTGCTGCGGTATATCCCGCCGGGCCAGAACCTATAATTAAACATTTAACGTGTTCGATATCTTGTGACATTTGTATCTGTTATATGACGCGAATTTACTATTAATACATGATTATGCCAATAGGCAATAGTCAACTCACTGCCATACCTTAATGACTATTTACCAACATTTGCCTTTAAAACCCTTAAAAAATTTCCGCCCAAGATCTTATCAATATCCTTTTCACTGTAGTTTAACTTAAGTAATTCGGCTGTAATTTTGGGGTAATCGGTTACGCTATCCAAACCTAAGGGGTATGATTCGGCACCATCAAAATCAGAGCCAATGCCCACGTGGTCAGCGCCTATCAATTTCACCATATAATCCAGATGTTTGATCAGCATACTTAAGGGCGGGCGAAATTGGTCTGCTTCCGTTTTATGAATAGCATTTAAGCGGATACTGGCCAGGTCATAATCATTATACACCTTGATCAGCGAATCCATTTCGATTTTATGCTTGGTTAAATAGGCGTCGTGCTTGCCCTCGTAAGTGCTGTCTATAAAGCCGCTATAAAAATTCAGAAACACTACGCCCCCATTTTTGGCAATAGCCTGTAGCTGATAATCCTTTAAATTACGGCGATGCGGGTTTAGCGCGTAAACGCAACTGTGCGATGCGATGACCGGTTCGGTGGTAAGCGCCATCACATCTTTAAAAGTTTGCTCGCCGGGGTGCGACAGGTCTATCATTATCCCCAACTTATTCAGGCGTTGTACAACCTGTTTACCCAGATCTGTTAAACCCTTATGCGGCAGGGAATCGGCATGCAGGGTTTCGTCGCGGGCAGATGTTGCCCATGTGGTGCTGTTGTTCCAGGTAAGCGTCATATAAGCCATACCACGCTTGTACAAACTATCTATATAATCCAACCGGTCTTCTATCATGTGGCCGCCCTCTACCCCTATCATGGCCACCAGTTTTTTTTGTTTTACTGCTTTATTTAGTTCTGATGCTGTGCGTACCAAAGCAATTTTATCGGGGTAGCGTTTAATGAGTGCGTCAAGTGAATCTATTTCGCGGTTGGCGTGTGCGTAAGCGGTACCATTGCCATATTGGTCGCCGCACCAAACCGAAAACACCTGCACATCCAAGCCTGCCTGCTTAGCCCGCGGCAGATCGAAGTTGCCTTCGGTTTGCTGTTTACCCAAATCAACTTTGGTAATGAGTTGGTTGGATAGGGCATCGTTATGGGTATCTATTAAGATTGCCCGCTGATGGATCTTATTTACGTTTTGGGCGGAAGCAGTAAGGGCTGAAAACAGAAAGAGCGGCAGGAGGAGTTTTTTCATATTTTGAAGGTAGTAAAAAACAACGTCATTGCTTCGTCGTACCTCCTCGCAATGACGTGATGGGATTGCGAAGCGATAGCGTAGCAATCTCTTTAAGCAAATCCATTATGCATGGTGTACAACAATCCTAAAGAGATTACTTCGTACCTAGAAATGACGTGGCGGGTAGAAAAAAAAGGCCTAATCACTAATTACCAAACCTACGTCTGTATTATCCCTACATTAAAAGCTTTTTCTATGGGGGCGTGGTTAGCTGCTTCTATGCCCATGGAGATTACCTTGCGAGTTTCCAGCGGGTCGATAATGCCGTCTACCCAAAGCCTTGCGGCGGCATAGTATGGTGTGGTTTGGGCGTTGTAGCGGTCGGTAGTTTGTTTAAGCAACTCGGCTTCCTTTACTTCATCTATCTCTTCGCCTTTGGCTTTTAGACCGGCGGCCTGCATCTGTACCAAAACTTTGGCCGCTTGTGCGCCACCCATTACAGCAATTTTAGCCGATGGCCAGGCGTAGATCAATCGCGGATCGTAAGCTTTGCCACACATGGCATAGTTGCCTGCGCCATAAGAGTTGCCAATTACAATCGTAAATTTTGGAACAACGGAATTAGCTACCGCGTTCACCATTTTAGCGCCGTCTTTGATAATACCGCCATGTTCGCTGCGGCTGCCTACCATAAAACCGGTAACATCCTGCAAGAAAACCAATGGGATCTTTTTTTGGTTACAATTCATGATAAAGCGGGTTGCTTTATCTGCCGAATCGGAATAGATCACTCCGCCAAACTGCATCTCACCTTTTTTAGATTTGACAACCTTGCGCTGGTTAGCCACAATGCCAACTGCCCAGCCATCTACACGGGCTAAACCGCAAATAATGGACTGACCATAACCGGCCTTATATTCTTCCAATTCCGAATCATCTACCAAACGTTTGATGATCTCGTACATATCATAGGCCTTGTCGCGCGTATCGGGCAGAATGCCATAAATATCTTTTTCGTTTAGTTTTGGGGCCGATGGTTTGATGCGGTCGAACCCGGCCTTATTATAATCGCCCACTTTGCTTATGATATTGCGGATAGCATCCAGACAGGCTTTATCATTAGGTTGTTTATAATCGGTAACACCCGAAATTTCGCATTGTGTTGTAGCGCCGCCAAGGGTTTCGTTATCCACATCCTCGCCTATGGCCGATTTTACCAGGTAAGATCCCGCCAAAAAAACAGAGCCTGTACCTTCTACAATCATGGCCTCATCACTCATGATTGGCAGGTAAGCGCCACCAGCTACGCACGAACCCATGATAGCTGCTATCTGGATGATACCCATACTGCTCATTTGTGCGTTATTTCTAAAAATGCGGCCAAAGTGTTCTTTATCCGGGAAGATCTCGTCTTGTAAGGGCAAATATACCCCAGCCGAATCTACCAGGTAGATGATAGGCAGGCGGTTTTCCATGGCTATCTCCTGCGCGCGCAGGTTTTTTTTAGCAGTTATGGGGAACCAGGCACCGGCTTTAACGGTAGCATCATTAGCTACTATTACGCATTGCCTGCCGTTTATATAACCAATGCCACAAACCACACCACCACTTGGGCAGCCACCATGCTCGGCGTACATACCTTCGGCAGTAAAGGCGCCAACTTCTAACCAGGGCTTATCGTCGTCTATGAGATAGGCAACGCGCTCGCGGGCAAGCATTTTGCCTTTTTCTTTTTGTTTGGCAGCGGCCTTTTCGCCACCACCCAGGTATATTTTTTTAAGCCTGGTGTTAAATTCGTAAACTAACTGTTTGTTAACATCCTCATTCTTATTGAATTCCAGATCCATTTGTGTGTTTATAATAGGTTATGTAATTTTAGGAAATTACTTGGGAATAACCTAACAGACACGTAATTTATTATGCACGCATAGTAAATCGTATTCTCCTTGACTATGGATTTATGGACCTACGTTAAATTCCTATCCCTAAACCAAACTTCATCAGGTTTTATATCGATGTTTTCCATCAGGCTAACCAACTCTATCGGATCAGCAGAGGTTAATACCAGTTTTCGGTTGGCGGGTTTTAAGTACCGTTGATCTACCATTACATCCATCTGCGTTAGCAAAGCATCATAAAAGCCATTGATATTTAAGACCCCAACCGGGTGGTTATGTAAGCCCAATTGTAACCAGGTAAGCACTTCAAAAAATTCTTCGAGCGTACCAAAACCGCCGGGCAGCATAATGATACCGTCGCACAGGTCGTTCATCATTTGCTTGCGCTGGTGCATGTTTTCTACAATATGCAATTTCGTGATGCCGGTATGCCCAACCTCTTTATCCATTAAAAATTGTGGGATAACACCTATTACTTCTCCACCACGGCTTAATACCGCGTCGGCCAGTAAACCCATCACACCCACTTTACCCCCACCATAAACCAGGCTGATATTTTTAGCAGCCATTACTTCGGCCAGTAGTTCAACAGCTTGTTTTAAAACAGGATCGCCGTTAAAGTTGGCCCCGCAGAATACGCAAATAGCTTTCATGCCGGCAAATATAAATTATAAGCTTAAACAGTGTAGTATTATCCATTCATTTAAATGATTTATCCATTTAAGGATATTATCTATGATATTAAATTTATCATAACCAATAACCAAAACACCTAAATGAGAAAAACCTTATTACTTACAGCAATGCTTGTTTCAGCTTGCCTGTATTCTTTTGCGCAAACAGTTAATTATCCACATGTTGGTATTATGGACAGCCCGGGCAGTTTAATAACCAAAATTGAAACAGATAAACAATACACTATAGTAAGTTTTGAGCAATATGCATTGAGCGATAGCTCATGGATGGTGCTCAACAAAGAGATTTACATTCAAACGGATGTAAGCAATAAACATTACGAATTTGTAAAAGCTGAAGGAATTGCCATAGAACCCGAAACTAAAACCATTATTACCAAAGCAGGCAATAAACATACATTCAAAATATATTTCAAAAAAATCCCTTCAACAGCAAAACTGATAGACATTATTGAGCATGCCGGCAAACGCAGCGACGGTATAACATTTTTCAACTTCTACGATATTGATCTTACCCGTTCAAATACCGTTGAAGAACGGGTAAAAGTAACAGAAGTTGTTTTAGCCCCACCGCCGGTAAAGGAACAATTTAACAACGCCGAGCCTAACGAGTTTACGAGCATGATGGGTGCCATGGGGCCAATGTACAGCAGCCTGATCAAATCTATGCTGGATGCACAACTGAGTTTTTATAAACAACCCGGCAAACTGGCCGAAGTTGCCAAACTGCACAAGCAGTATTTTGATGCGCTTGTAAAAGAGGGATTCAGTTACGACCAGGCAATCAAGATCATTACATCCTCCCCGTTAATTCAGATGACGGGAGCATCAGGCAAATAACCTAAACCATATCACACAAAAAAGGGGGACACAATTTGTATCCCCCTTTTTGCATGATATGTATTTTTAAATTACCTGGTGTAATTTGGAGCTTCTTTGGTAATGGTAATATCGTGCGGATGGCTTTCGCGCATACCGGCAGCAGTGATACGTACAAATTTAGCTTTTTGGAGGTCTTCTATGGTAGCAGCACCACAGTAGTGCATACCTGCACGTAAACCGCCAATATACTGGTAAACCACCTCGGCCATGTTGCCTTTAAATGGTACACGGCCAACGATACCCTCGGGAACCAATTTGGTAACCACATCAGTTTCGTCCTGGAAGTAACGGTCTTTTGATCCTTTGGCCATAGCTTCTATAGAACCCATACCACGGTATGATTTAAACTTACGGCCTTCGTAGATGATAGTTTCACCAGGAGCTTCTTCAACACCTGCAAACAGCGAACCTGCCATAATGGTGCTTGCACCCGCCGCTATAGCTTTTACAATATCACCTGTTTGTTTGATACCACCATCGGCAATAACCGGGATACCGGTACCTTCAAGTGCTTTGGCACATTCATAAACCGCATATAGTTGCGGTACACCCACCCCTGCTATAATACGGGTAGTACAGATAGAACCCGGGCCGATACCTACTTTTACCGCATCGGCACCTGCATCTGCCAGGGCCCTGGCAGCATCGGCAGTAGCAATGTTACCCGCTATAACCTGTAGGTTTGGATAAAGCTTTTTAACTGCTTTTACCATATCAATAACCCCTTTTGAGTGTCCGTGGGCAGTATCAACCGTTATGACGTCAACACCGGCATTATACAGGGCAATAACACGGTCTATATTATCTGATGCAACGCCAACAGCAGCGCCTACACGCAGGCGGCCAAACTCATCTTTACAAGCGTTAGGGAAGTTTTTAACCTTCTGGATATCTTTATAGGTAATTAAACCTACCAGCTTACCCTCCTGATTAACAACCGGTAGTTTTTCTATTTTATTTGCTTGTAATATGGCAGCAGCATCAGTAAGGTTGGTGCCTTGCGGTGCTACGATCAGGTTAGTTTTGGTCATTACCTCGCTAACCGGTACAGTAAGGTCTTTTTGAAAACGCAGATCGCGGTTGGTGATGATGCCTTTTAATTTGCTATCGTCGCCTACTACAGGGATACCGCCAATACTGTATTCGCGCATCATATTTACCGCATCAGATAGCAGTGCTGTTTCTGATAAGGTAACCGGCTCCTGGATCATACCACTTTCAGATCTTTTTACTTTACGAACCTCATCGGCCTGTGCCTGTATGGTCATATTTTTATGCAGCATGCCTATACCGCCCGCCTGGGCAATGGCTATAGCTAAACCTGCTTCGGTTACGGTATCCATAGCCGCCGATATGATCGGGATATTTAAACGGATCTTTTTGGTTAAAAAAGTACTGGTATTTACCTCACGTGGTAGTACTTCAGAATATGCGGGGAGTAATAGTACGTCGTCGTAGGTTAATCCTTCGGCGACAAATTTGGATGGGTCTAACTGCATAGCAAATAATTATTTGGAGTTATTATTTGCCGGGCAAAGCTAACAAAAATTATGGAATTAGGAAAGAGAAACACGAATCAGAAGCCAAGAACGAAGAATTTTACATTTCGTAGAGTATTCGTTACAAAATTTTGTAACCCATGCAAATTTCTTGATTCCTGACTCTTATGTCTTGATTCTGATTTTATCAATATTTCCCTACTATCACTTTGTAAAAATCATCAAAATTAAAGTACTTGTTGGCTAAAGCTTTCAATTCCTCAGCAGTAATGTTTTTAACGGTTTGGGTATAGCGATCATAGTAATCGTAATCGAGGCCGGCAAAATACAGGTTCTTAAATTTATCGGCGTGTGACATTACGTTTTCCAGGCTACCCAAAAGAGAGCCCAGCATAAAGTTGCGCACCAGCGATAGTTCTTCATTGGGAATAAGTTGGTCCTTAAGCAAATTCACTTCTTTTTCTATTTCACTAACGGCTGACTTACAAACATCGGCACCAACTTCTGATGCGATGAAAAATGAGCCCACTTGTTTGAATGAGGTCATGCCCGAACCGATACCATAAGTATAACCTTTGTCCTCGCGGATGTTGGTCATTAACCTGGATCCAAAATAGCCACCCAACACCGTGTTTAAAACCTGTAATGCTGGAAAATCCGGGTGGGTACGGTTTACAAAAGGCATACCTATGCGTATAGCCGACTGCAGAGCATCTGCTTTCTCTACATAAATAAATTTATCCATCGGCGGGCTTAACATGGGTTGTGTGGTATCAGCAGTGATAGTTGCCTGTCCCCATTCGCCTTTAAACATCCCGCTAACGGCATCTACTATAGCCTCATCGGCTTTGCCGGCAATAATAATGGTGCAATTACCGGGCTGGTACATTTCTTTGTAATGTGCCAGCAGATCTTCTCTTCTTAAAGAAACAAAATCTTCCGGACTGGCAGCCGAACCGTATATGGTTGGGCCGAATATGGCCTTGTTAAAAGTACGGCGAGCAACCACATCGTTTTTTTGCAAACTAACCTGTAGCTTTTGCTGCTGGTTACGAACATAGGTTTCTAACTCTTTTTCCGGAAAGATAGAATCTGTAAGAATATCTTTAATTACAGGCAAAGTTGATTGCAGGTGTTTGGTAAGCGTATACAGTGTTACCTGCGAATTATCGTACCCGTAATCAACCTGTAAAAAGGCGCCGTAAAAATCTATCTTATCGGCTATTTGGGCGGCTGTGAGCGTACTTGTACCCTCGGTTAGTAATGTATTTACCGCAACATTAAGTAAAGGCTTGGCAGGGTTAAAACGCAGGTTACCAAATATCCATTCTATCCGTACCAGATCTTGCCCACCCGAATTAAAAGTGAACAGGTTGCAGCCGTTATCCAGCTTAGTTGTTTGCGGATGTATCAGGGTTATATTTTCTACCCCGTTAAATTGCGGGGGTGTCTTTCTATCAAGTATCGTCATTTATCGTTCCGTCGTTAGTTTATTGCCTTACGTGTTGTCTAAACCGCAAGGCTCATATTCAATAATTAGCTTACATTATTCACCAATTACCGCTATTGGTTCGTTAATGCTTTCGGCCAGATAAATAAGCGTCGATGAATTATCCTTACGGAAAATTAGATTAGCCTGTTCTTTTATCTGCGCAGCCGTAACTGCCAAAAATCTGCCCGATTCTTTATTAAAATCATCGGCATCGCCCATTAACTCATAAAAGGCCAAATTCATAGCTTTATCTAACAGCGACATTTCTGAGAACACCATGGTACTTTCGGTTTTGTTTTTAACCTTGGTCAGTTCATCAGCAGGTACTTCTTCATTTTTAAGTTTCTCCACCTCTTCCCAAAGTGCGGCTTCGGCTTGTTCGGTACTAACACCTTCCAGTGGTTTGCCTTCCAACACAAACATACCTTTATCCAAACTACCTGTAATATAGGCGTGCACCTCACTAAACAATTGCTTTTCCTTAATAAGATTGCGGTACAGGCGCGATGAATGCCCACGCGATAGGATATCAGACATCAACTCTACTGCATAATAGCTATTATCTAAACGGCTCTCTGTTTGAAAAGCTATGTATACATCATTCAATGGCACTTTTCCGGTAACTGTTTCGCGGCGTTCTTCGTGCTGGGGCTGCTCTTGTGGCAGGTTACGCACATATTTATCACCGGCAGGGATAGCGCCAAACCATTTTTCGGCCATAGCCTTAATGTTATCGGTCTTAACATCCCCACCTACCACCATAATTGCATTTTGCGGATTGTAATGCTTTTTAAAAAAGGCTTTAACATCCTCAATTTTAGCATCCTCTATATGTTTAATGGTTTTACCAATGGTTGCCCATTGGTAAGGGTGGCTTTTATAAACCATTGGCCTAAGCTTTAACCAAACATCACCATAGGGTTGGTTTAAATAGCGCTGTTTAAACTCTTCAATCACCACGTTGCGTTGCACTTCCAGGCTTTTTTCACTAAATGCAAGGCTTAACATACGGTCGCTTTCCAGCCAAAAGGCAGTTTCTAAGTTAGCCGATGGCAGGGTGATGTAATAATTTGTAATATCGTTACTGGTAAAAGCGTTGTTTTCGCCACCAACGCGTTGAAGCGGGCCATCGTAGTTGGGAATATTTACAGACCCGCCAAACATCAGGTGCTCAAATAAGTGCGCAAAGCCGGTTTGCTCGGGGTTTTCGTCGCGTGCACCTACATCATATAAAATGTTAAGCACGGCCATTGGAGTAGTACTATCTTCATGAACAATAACCCGAAGGCCATTATCCAAGGTAAATCTATTGAATTTAACCATATGGTAACGATTAATTTAAGGTAGGCAAATGTATACTTTTTAGCATGCGGGGTTATAATTGTTGTAAAGTTTTTTACACTTACAAATTGTACAATGTTATAAAAAGAAAATGATGCTGCCTTAGGCATACATCAATCTTCTGTTTCTATTACTCCCCGCATTGGTGTAAAGTTTACCGAGTTTTGTGTTCAGTGCGTTTGAATATTTAACAATATTACCTGTACATATTAAGTAGGCAAGTAAAATTTATATGAGAAATGACACTGAGGCCATCTAATTAAAGAAGAAAAGCTATTAGCTTGATTCAGAAGTAAAAGTCAAAATTTAAAAGCCTTGTATGTCGCCTTTAAAGCTTTTAAATTTTAACTTTTAATGTTTATTTATTCTGTAGGCCTGTCTTGACCATGCAGATTATCACTTACCTGGTGGTGGTGTAATTTAGCTGCTATAGCCGATGAACTATCATCAGCATAGGTTCCGTAAGCATTTATCAGAATACCCTTTAAATTATATTTTGGTGAACTGATGGCATATACAATAGACATATCTGACGGGTTACTTTGCCCTTCAAAACGATAAAATTCATCTATTTCAAAGTCATCAGCAACCATATGTACATCTTGCGATTTATCATCTATGGTATCGCCCTCAAGGCTCAAATTTGCGGTATATCCTCGTTTAGTAAGATCGTTAGTGGCATCCACTAAAGTTTCAAAATTTTTCATGTAAGTAGCGTTTATTTGGTGTGATTTAGCTTATATCTATATAACCATTCAGGCTAAAGGTTGTTTCGAATTAATTATTGAGATGCAAAGGCTTTAGTTAATTACACTGATAAACAGGTTATCTTTCGTAAATTCTACCAACACTAATAAACAACAAGAGCCGCCCAAAAGCAGCTCTGTTGTACGAATGCATCTTACAAAATCAAATCAATCACCTGCATTCATAAATACAAAGTTGTTATCAAACATATCTAGCTTTATCTTACTGTCCCTATCCACCTTACCGGCTAATATCTGTTTTGATAACTCATTCAGGATTTTCTTTTGAATAACCCTTTTTAATGGTCTTGCACCAAATTGCGGGTCGTAACCCAGTTGTGCCAGCCAGTCTAAAGCCTCTTCTGATGCTTCGATAGTTACGCCCATTTCTGCCAGTGTTTGCTGTACCTGTTTAAACTGCAGCTTTACAATATCTGTTATCTCATCCCTGCTTAACGGGGTAAACATAATGATCTCGTCTATCCGGTTCAAAAACTCGGGGCGGATGGTTTGCCTCAACAGGTTAAATAGTTCATTTTTAGTTTTGGCGATAACTTCCTCTCGGTTATTGTCCTCCAGTGCCTGAAAGTTCTCCTGAATGATATGCGAACCTATGTTAGATGTCATGATAATGATGGTATTCTTAAAGTTTACCACGCGGCCTTTGTTATCAGTTAAATGGCCATCATCAAGCACCTGTAAAAGTATGTTAAATACATCAGGGTGAGCTTTCTCAATCTCATCCAGCAACACTACGCTGTAGGGTTTACGGCGAACGGCTTCTGTTAACTGGCCACCTTCATCATACCCAACATAACCCGGGGGCGCGCCTATTAATCTCGAAACGGAATGGCGCTCCTGGTATTCGCTCATATCTATACGTACCAACGAGTTTTCATCATTAAACAGGTATTCGGCCAATGCCTTAGCCAATTCGGTTTTACCTACACCTGTTGTACCTAAAAAGATAAATGAGCCAATTGGCTTACGTTTATCCTGCAAACCGGCGCGGCTACGGCGTATTGCATCGCTAATGGCCTCAATAGCTTCCTCCTGCCCTGCTACACGTTTATGCAGTTCGGCTTCCAGGCTAAGCAACTTCTCTCGTTCACTCTGGATCATTTTGCTTACCGGGATACCTGTCCAGCGGCTTACAACACCGGCAATATCGTCGGCAGTAACCTCTTCTTTTAGCATACGGCTATCATCCTGGTTCTCGGCCAAAGCAGCTTTCAGCTTATCAACCTCACGCTGGGCTTCTACAATAGTACCATAGCGCAATTCGGCTACTTTCCCGTAGTCACCGGCACGTTCTGCCTGCTCAGCTTCCAATTTGTAGTTTTCTATCTGCTCAACCTTTTGGTTAATGCCATCTACAATATCTTTTTCGCCCTGCCATTTAGCACGTAACGAGTCCCGGTCTGCCGATAAGTTAGCTATCTCTTCGCTTAGGTCTTTTACCTTATTATCGTCTTTTTCGCGTTTAATAGCCTCACGCTCTATTTCCAGTTGCATAATACGGCGTTCCAGTTCATCAACAGCCTCCGGTACCGAATCCATTTCTAAACGTAATTTAGATGCAGCCTCGTCCATCAGGTCAATAGCTTTATCCGGTAAAAACCTGTCTGAAATATACCGCTGAGACATTTCTACCGCAGCAATAATGGCTTCGTCTTTAATACGAACTTTGTGGTGGGCTTCATAACGTTCCTTCAAACCACGCAAAATAGAAATAGCATCAGCAGTATCGGGCTCATCCACCATTACCTTTTGAAAACGGCGCTCCAGTGCTTTATCTTTCTCTACGTATTTCTGATATTCATTAAGCGTAGTTGCACCTATCGAACGTAATTCGCCACGGGCAAGGGCTGGTTTCAGGATGTTTGCGGCATCCATGGCACCTTCGCCCCCACCTGCACCAACAAGGGTGTGGATCTCATCAATAAACAGGACGATCTCACCATCGCTCTGAATCACTTCCTTAATAACGGCCTTTAAGCGTTCCTCAAATTCCCCTTTGTATTTTGCACCTGCTATAAGCGCACCCATATCCAGCGAGTAAACTGTTTTGGTTTTAAGGCTTTCTGGCACATCGCCTTTAATGATACGGAAGGCTATACCTTCTGCAATGGCTGTTTTACCCACGCCTGGTTCACCAACTAAAATCGGGTTGTTTTTGGTACGGCGGCTCAGGATCTGTATCACGCGACGGATCTCTTCATCGCGGCCAATAACCGGGTCTAGCTTACCGCTTTCGGCATAATCATTAAGGTTACGGGCATATTTATTTAGCGCGTTATAAGTTGCTTCTGCATTCTGATCGGTAACCTTATTATCGCCACGTAAACTAACGATGGCTTTTTTTAGATCCTTCTCGTTTACACCTGCATCTTTTAAAGCACCGGCAGCTTTATCGCTCCCTGCTAAAATGCCTAATAAAATGTGCTCTACAGATACAAACTCATCCTTAAATTCTTTTAGATAAGTGTTTGCTTTTTGTAAGGCTGAATTTACGGCCGACGACAGATAAACATCGCTCCCGCTAACTTTAGGGTATGATGCTATTTGTGTATCAAGCGTTTCGTTAAGTCTGTTTAGGTTAACGTTTAATTTTTTTAATAAGTAGGTTATAACGTTCTCGTCAACCAATAACAGGCCTTTTAATAAATGCGCGGGCTCTATAGCTTGTTGCTGATTGCCGGTCGCAATTTCGGATGCCTTTTGTACGGCTTCCTGGGCTTTTATGGTAAAGTTGTTAAAATTCATAGTATTTAACTATAGTCAAAACCGCTGCCACATGTTATTTTCTGAACAAATGGCATATAAATTGAAATTAGGCAGACAAATTGACAATGTGCGTTTCACAACTTATAGGAATTGATATTCACTTAACTCAGTTAGTGAAATATTTAATATGTTTGGACACTTATTTATCCTAAACTAACTTGGAAACGCACTTTTTCACCAAACTCTCGCCTAAATATAGTGCGGCCTACCGCAATTATTATACTTACCAAAACCTGCTTGGTGTGCGTACGGCCAGCTTTGTTTTTTTGGCTTTAGGTATCATCATCCGGATACTTTATCATATTTTCCCAGAGAGTTTAACTAAAGCACAAAACTATCCAGAATTTAATTTTATCAACTGGATATTTATAGCAGTTACACCTTTTTTTTACCTACTTAGCCACTTGCTTGTTTTACAGATGCGCAAAACTAAGCGAGCGACTGCCGCAATGGCATTGTTTGTATTTGTATTTTCGATTTACCTGATAAGCTGCGGAATGTACTCCAGCTTTATTTCTACATCAGACCCAAGCAATGCCCTAACGCTTTACCTAATAGCCTTAAGCGTGGTGAGTGTTTTATTTGTGTTTGAATATTACGAAACCATCATTTTGTTAATAGCTATAGAATTACTGTTTACCATGATGCTTTTTTATGCACAGGCAGGCCCTACAGAAATGACGCACAACCAAATGATATCGGCCATATTACTGGCTGGTTTTTATTTAACATCCAGGTATTTTTTTTCTTACAAAGCCAGTTATTACGGGCAAATACTACAGATACGTAATAAAAATGCCGAAATTGAGCAAGCAAACAGCTTTAAAAACCAGGTATTGGGTACTGTTGCACATGATCTGCGAAATCCAATTGCTGCAGTAGAATCATTAGCGATGATTATGGAGATGGAAGATATTGATGAGGATACACAGGATAACTTAACACTGATACGCGAATCTTGTGTAAAGGCACGCACCATCATAGATGATTTGCTGGATGCGGCCCGTCTTGAAAACCCTCCTACTTTCGAAACCACCCGTACCGAGGTTAACAAATGCCTGCTGGATATTGTAACGGGGTGGAAGATACAACAAGGTGGCAAAAATAATATAGTATTTACTAGTGACGTAAAAGAAGCCTACGCCCAAATAAACCAAGAAAAGTTTCCACGGGTTATAGATAACCTTATAAGCAATGCCCTTAAATTTTCTGAAGAAACTGATATCGTAGAGGTAAACCTTAAACTTGATAAAAACAGGTTGATTATAAGTGTAACAGATAAAGGTTTAGGAATCCCTAAAGATATGTTACCTACGCTGTTTGAGCGTTTCTCTGGTGCGGGCCGTACAGGCTTAAGGGGCGAGCAATCTACCGGGATAGGATTAAGTATTGCAAAAGATATTATAGAAAGCCACCAAGGCAAAATAAGTGTACAAAGCGAGGAATGCAAAGGCAGCACATTTACTATTTTATTACCCATAGCGGATTAGGTATGAATTAAATTTTTTAGCGAATTAAAAATCAAAACAAAATCCCTCAATTTAAAACCCCAAAATTCACATCAAACACTATTCATCCTCAGGTAATCCCACAAAAAACTTCTTGTTAAAGTTTACCAGGTAAAGCTCATTAGTGGCGCGGGTACAGGCGGTGTAAAACCAACGCAAAAAATCGGTATTAACCATTTCGTCGGTTAGGTAGCCCTGATCCACAAAAACAGCTTCCCACTGCCCGCCCTGTGCCTTATGGCAGGTTATGGCGTATGCAAACTTAACCTGCAAGGCATTGTAATAGGGGTTCAGTTTAAGTTCGTTATGCTTGTTGCGCTTGCTGGGGATATGGTCATAATCTTTCATCACCTCCAGGTAAAAACGTTTTTGATCTATTGACTGTAGCGCCGGTGATTCGGAGTATAAGGTATCCAGCAATATTTTACAATCCAATACCGGGTCTTCGGCATAATCGGTAAATTCCAGCTGCACATCGGCAAACCTAAAGCCATACATGTGTTCTATCCGGCGCACTTTACGGATGCGGGCAATATCTCCATTAGCAATAAAACCGGTGCTTCCCTCCTCCTGGTCCTGTAGCCAAAAATAATTGTTCTTCACCACCATTAGCTGGTCGCCGCCGGTAAGTTCTTCATCGCGCATCAGGATCCGCCCGCGGATCTGGCGGTTATACAGGTTTGCATTCTTATTGCTCCGGCAAATAATGAGTGTATTATCGTACCCGTATTTATTGTAAGCATAATTTAAGCCTTCCTCCAGCATGTCGCTGCCCATGCGGTAAACATCTTTGTAGCCTTTGGTAATAATTTGCGGCATAACCTCTTTACCCTGCCTGATAATGTCGCGCACCTTAGTTACATTAAATAATATGCCCGAATCTTTTTGCTGGCGCAATACATCGGTTAATTCGTACCCGTATATAGTAAGTCCATATTCGGCTTTCATTAGTTTTTCGTCAAGTGCGGGGCTGTCATCGGCCCCTACGGGTGGTAACTGGGCGGTATCGCCCACCAGCATCAGTTTGCAATTTTTGGTATTGTAAACATAATTAACCAGATCATGCAGCAGGGTGTTGCGGTTATTACCTGCCAGTTCATCAGATATCATAGATGCCTCGTCAATAATAAACAGCGTATTGGTGCTCATATTATCGGCTATCATAAAAGATTCATCTACGTTCAAGGCTGATTTTTTACGGTAGATGCGCTTATGAATGGTAAAAGCTTTACGCCCGCTGTAATTGGTTATAACCTTGGCTGCCCTTCCTGTTGGCGCCAGCAATACCGATTTAAAGTTATATTTTGGCAAGGCTTTTACCAGCGCCCCAACTATAGTAGTTTTACCTGTACCTGCATAACCCTTCAAGATAAAACAATCGTCCTCGTTTTCGCTGCTTAAAAATTGATGTAATTTGGCAAACAGCTCCAATTGCTGCTGTGTAGGTTCATGAGGGAAAGCCTGGCGGATATGATCTGTTATGGGCACATACAAAAATGGTGATAAGTACGTGAAATAAGTAATTCAAAAAATATTACTTTTGTTAACCTACATGAGCGACTACAGACACTATTATACCAGCGACGATCTAAGCCTGACACAGGCCCATAGCTACACCCTGTTGTTACAGGTTGATGTAAACAGCTTTAGTTATGCTATAATTCAGGGTAGGCAATTACTATCATGGGGCGAAAACTATTTGCTTGATGAACTGCGCGACCCAAAACTGCTGCGCGATATTTTAACCGCTAACTATAATTTAGTTGTTACCGGCTTACAATCTACAGGTTTTACCCTGTTACCCCACGCCCTTTTTGATATCAAGCGTATAAGCGATGTAGCCCGCCTGCTGGATGTTACCAACACTGAAAAAGTAAAGGCAGAAGAGGTAGACGAAAGCAATATGATTATTTACAAGGTTGATGAAGTATTAACCTACGCCGTTAAAGATCTGGATAACCAAAACGTGTTATATACAGATGCAGGCTGGATAAAAGCTATTGCCGCATCTAATCCTTTAAGCGCTAACTTGTACCTTAATGTTGTTAGCGATACGGTATCTGTAGTAAACTTTACCAATAGCACCCTGCGTTTTTATAACACCTTTAAGTTTAAAAACCAGGATGAGCTAGCCTATTATTGCGCATTAGTAGCCACCGAGTTGGAAATTAAGCCCGAAAATGCAAAACTGATCCTGAGTGGCGATATCAACGATACGGATAAATATTTCAGCTATCTAACAAATTTTTTTGGGCAGGTACAACTCAACGATATAAATTTATTGGATATGCCGCAGCGTAGCCAATCTCATAAAATATTAAGCCTTGCAGCTTTATCGCTATGCGCATCATCGGAGGAAAATTAAAGGGGTTAAGGCTTAATCCGCCAAAAAATTTACCCGTACGTCCAACAACAGATCTGGCTAAAGAAGCCTTGTTTAATATCCTGCAAAACCAGATCGAGTTTGAGGAGATAAAAGTGCTCGACCTGTTTAGCGGTACCGGTAATATAGCTATGGAGTTTGCATCCCGCGGGGCCGAAAAAGTTACCGGCGTAGACAGGGCCATACAATGTGTGCATTACCTTAAAGATGCTTCGCGCCAGCATGGTTTAGAACAAATTGAGGTTTTTAAGGCAGATGTGTTTAAATACCTGGCCATGGAAACCGAACAGTACGACCTGATATTTGCCGACCCACCCTACGACCTGAACAAGATACCGGAGATACCCAAAATTGTATTTGAAAAACAACTGCTTGTACCAGGCGGTATGCTGATAGTAGAGCATCAAAGCATGCAAAACCTAAGCAACCATCCGGCTTTTGTAGAGCAGAGAAAATATGGGCACTCATCGTTCTCTTTCTTTAAATCCTAACCAGTCCCTTTATACATGAATGATAAAATTAGAGATCTGCAAACTACCGTTCTGTCTGATAACTGGTACGTATTGCGTAAAGTTACCTATGAATTTTTAGGGCGCGATGGTAAATGGCAACAGCACTCGCGCGAGGCTTATGATCGTGGGAACGGCGCAACCATTTTGCTATACAATAAAGCCAACCAAACGGTGATACTTACCCGCCAGTTTAGGATGCCTACTTATTTAAACGGGAATGAAGATGGATATATGATAGAAACCTGCGCAGGTTTGCTGGATAAGGATAATCCCGAAGATTGCATTCGTAAAGAAACAGAAGAAGAAACAGGCTATAAGATCTCGGCGGTACAAAAGGTATTTGAGGCGTATATGTCGCCGGGTTCGGTTACCGAGATCTTGTATTTTTTTGTTGCCGAATACAATAAAGATATGAAGGTAAGCGATGGCGGCGGCCTGCAGGAAGAAACCGAGAATATTGAAGTAATGGAAATTCCCTTCGCCAAGGCAGTAGAAATGGTAAAAACTGGCGAGATAAAAGATGCGAAAACCATTATGCTGCTGCAATATGCGCAGATAAATAGATTGGTGTAAATAACAAGGATATAATTCCTCCTTGCTAACCTCGCTTTCCGATCCCCCCGGCTCGTTAGAATGAGACGTTGATTAATATAATAATTCTTACTTTTGATTGAGCAATACGTTTACACCTGTTATGAAAATAGCCCTTTTCCCCGGCTCGTTTGACCCGGTTACCAAAGCCCACGTTGATATCGTAAAACGATCGGTAAGTTTATTTGATAAGCTTTACATTGGTATTGGCGTAAACAGCTCTAAACAGGGTTTGCTTAGCGTAGGTAAACGCGAGGATATGCTGCGCGCCGTTTTTGCGCACGACGACAGGATCCATATTGTAGCTTATGAGGGCCTTACCGTTGAATTTTGTAAAAGCATTGGTGCAGATTATATGATCCGTGGCATCCGTACGGTATCAGATTTCGAATACGAAAAAGCCATTGCGCAAATGAACCATTCGTTAGAGCCAGAAATTGAAAGCATCTTTATTGTGAGCAAACCGGGGTATTCATCTATCAGTTCCAGCATCGTTCGCGAGATAATACGCTATAATGGCGATGTTTCCCAATTTATTCCGAAAGAAGCGCTTCAGTATCTGTAATTAACTGTTCTTTCTCCAGCACATCAATTATAGACGGAAAGGTATTTTTTACGATAGTTGCCACATCCTCTTTTTTAAACCAGCGCACATCCGTGATACCTTCTTCTAACTGGGGTACCAGTTTGGCTTTACCTTTATAGGCCATTTTAAACCAATGCGTTTTTTTAAGCACCACCTCGCCTTTATAAATATAGGTATGGTAGGTTTTACAGATCTTTTCTTCCAGCTTGCTTACCTTAATACCACACTCCTCCTCTACTTCGCGTACGGCGGCAATTTTGGTTTTCTCTTTCTTTTCTATCTTCCCTTTTGGCAGGTCCCACTTATCATTGCGATAAATAAACAAGTGCTCGCCGTTTTGGTTGGTAACTAATCCACCGGCGGCTTCTATCAGCACATTATCTTTAATAAGTTTTTTCAAAAAAGCTTTGGCATCATCGCAAAGTACGTAAAACAACCTACAAGATTGCTTAGCCACCCAATGGTAAACTATTTTCAAATCAAAGTGCTCAGCATCAATCTTTTGATACTGGGTAGAAACTTTAGGTGTTTTCGCTGTTAGCAAAATCACTTTTTCGTTAATATAAATTCTGTATTTTTGAGCCATGTTTACTAATAGTGAGACCGAACAGCAGGTCGCGGAATTTCTGCTGCAAATTAAAGCAATAAAATTACAACCTAATAATCCTTTTACATGGGCTTCCGGATGGAAATCTCCTATTTATTGTGATAATAGGGTAACACTGTCTCATCCCACTATCCGTACTTATATACGCCAGCAGTTAACATCAGCCATTCAGGAAAAATTCGGCTCTGTTGGTTGCATAGCAGGTGTAGCCACTGCAGGTATACCACAAGGAGCCTTAGTTGCACAAGAAATGGGCCTCCCGTTCATTTATGTAAGGGCCAAAGCAAAAGAGCATGGTACAGGTAGTTTGATAGAAGGCGAAATTTCCCCGGGCCAGCGTGTGGTAGTTATTGAAGACCTGATATCAACCGGTAAAAGCAGTCTACAGGCTGTTAACGCCCTGCGCGATGCCGGCTATACTGTAGCGGGCCTTGCTGCTATATTTAGCTATGGCTTTGATGTGGCAGATACTAACTTTAAAGAAGCTAAATGCCCTTTCATAACCCTATCTAACTATGACGCCTTGTTAAAATACGCCGAGCAGCACAACTATATATCTGCTGCAGATACGGCAGTTTTAAGAGAGTGGCGCATACAACCATCAACTTGGGGCAAATAATATTTTAGCATGAGCGTTTTTGAAAGCAAAGCTACCGTAAATAAACCGATAGCACAGGTATATGCCTTTTTAGCTGATATGAATAACCATCGTAAGCTGATGCCCGATAATATTGAGGATTGGGAATCAACTGCGGATGTAGCCAGTTTTAATATCAAAAACGTAACAAAACTATCTCTAAAAATAGATGAGCGTTTGGTAAATAGCCTGATAAGGGTAATCCCTGCAGAAAAGCCACCGTTTGATATGGAATTAAAATGGGAATTGATTGATGTTTGGGATGGAACTCAAGCCACGTTTACTATCAACGCAGATCTGAATATGATGATGAAGATGTTTGCCTCCGGCCCGCTTCAAAAGCTTGTCGACGAGGAAACAACTAACTTAGCAAGGTTGCTAAGTTAGTTGAACCTCATTTTCCGGGGTTAATACCTTTTAACTTTAAGGTGCTGCACAACTACTAATGCATTCACAATAAAAAGGCTTGTTACTACAATAGTCATAAAAAATATTAGGGGGTTTAAGACTTGTACGCACTGTAACAATCAATTGTCGTTCCAGACGTTAAATTATGCATTTAAAGTTGGTTAAAGCAAGTTTTATACAATTAAATTAATTTTATGGGGAAATTGTGTAGAACCCTTGCCACGGCCATTTAAGAATTGTGAGCATTTTACATCCCACCCCGCAATTATGTAGCTAATTTAATGCAGGGTTAAAATAAATTAACTATTTACCGTATTTTTGCGCAAAATATAAGTACAGCATGATTACGGTATCTAATTTATCTTTACGTTACGGCAAGCGTACCCTTTTTGAGGACGTTAACCTAAAATTTAGCCAGGGCAACTGCTATGGTGTAATTGGGGCAAACGGCGCGGGCAAATCCACTTTCATGAAAATTTTATCGGGCGAAATTGATCCTACCAGCGGGTCGGTAAGTTTTACACCCGGAGAACGCATGGCGGTATTAAGCCAAAACCACTACGCTTACGATGATTTTACCGTATTAGAAACCGTTATGATGGGCCATAAAGAAATGTATGCCATCATGAAGGAGAAAGATGCAATTTACTTAAAAGAAGATTTTAGTGATGCAGATGGCGAACGCGCGGGCGAACTGGAAAATCTTTTTGCCGAAATGGATGGCTGGAATGCAGAAAGCAATGCCGCTACCCTGTTAAGCAACTTAGGTATCAAAGAAGAATTTCATTACAAGCTGGTTAAAGATCTGGATAACACTCAAAAGGTACGTGTGTTATTAGCACAAGCCCTTTTTGGCAAACCCGATATTTTGTTACTGGATGAGCCTACGAATGACCTGGACATTCACACCATTACCTGGCTGGAGGATTTCCTGGCATCATATGAGGCTATTGTATTGGTTGTATCGCACGACAGGCACTTTCTGGATACTGTATGTACCCATGTGGTAGATATTGACTTTGCTAAGATGACCATTTATACGGGTAACTATACCTTTTGGTACGAATCTAGCCAGTTAGCTCTTAAACAACGCAGCGATCAAAATAAAAAGACTGAAGAGCGTGTTAAAGAATTACAGGAATTTATCCGTCGCTTTAGTGCCAACGCATCTAAATCAAAACAGGCTACCAGTCGTAAAAAAGCACTTGATAAGATCAACCTGGACGAGATACAACCATCTAACCGTAAATACCCCGGCATTATATTTAATAACCAGGGCCGCGAAATCGGCGACCAGGTTTTACAAACCGAAAAACTGGGCAAAACCCTTAACGGCGAAGTACTGTTTGCCAATGTTGATTTTATGGCCAACAAAGGCGATAAAATTGCGGTACTATCTCAAAACAGTTTGGCAACATCGGCCTTTTACGATATTTTAACCGGCCGAGATAAAGATTATACAGGCAGTTTTAAATGGGGTGTTACTGTTAACCTGGCAGATATCCCGATTGATAATGCCGAGTATTTTAAAGGTAAAGATGATAACCTGATAGACTGGCTTCGCGAATATTCGGCTGGCGAAAAGGATGACCAGTTTATTCGCGGCTTTTTAGGCCGTATGCTGTTTAGTGGCGAAGAGGTATTGAAGAAAAGCAATGTACTATCTGGTGGCGAAAAAATGCGCTGTATGTTTAGCCGTATGATGCTGCAATCTGCCAATATGTTGCTGTTGGATGAGCCAACCAATCACCTTGATCTGGAATCGATTACGGCACTAAATAATGGCATGAAAGATTTTAGGGGCAATATTATCTTCACTTCCCGAGATCATGAATTGGTGCAAACCGTTGCTAACCGTATTATAGAACTAACCCCTGGGGGTGTTATAGATAAGCTAATGACATACGATGAGTATATCAATAGCGAGATTGTTCAAAAACAACGCGAAGAAATGTACGCTACGGCGTAACTAATTGGGCAACAAACACGTCAAACCGGTATATGAAACGTATATATTTAGTTGCCCTTTTTTTGCTCCCCGCTTTATTTGCACAAGCCCAGGTATTTGAAGGTTTAGTAAAAGATGCTAAAACTAACCAACCCTTGCCTTATGTTAATGTGGGAATTATTGGCAAAAGCGTAGGTACTGTAACAGATAGTGCAGGCAGGTACAAGCTAAACCTTGGGGGGCATGATACAGATACGCTTAAGCTATCGATGATTGGCTACGTACCACTTACCTACCAGGTAGCCACATTTCTTAAGAATAATAACATACACAAAACCTTGAGCATGCAGCCATCGGTTACGCAACTTAAAGAGGTACGTGTAAGCAACAAAAAATGGAAAGATGTTGTACTGGGCAATACAACGCAATCCAAATCTGGCAACGCAGGCTTTAGAAGCAACAGATTAGGGTACGAGATGGGGTCGATCATCAAGATTAAAAAATCGCCTACGCACCTTAAACAATTTAATGCGGCTATAGCCAGCGACGTAACCGACTCAGTAAAAATGCGGCTTAATTTTTACAGCGTAAAAGACGGCCTGCCTAATGAGTTACTTCAACACCAAAATATTTTTGTCACCATTAAAAAAGGCCAGGAAAGCCTGCATGTAAACCTGGAGCCTTATGATATTTATGTAGATGATAAATTTTTTGTAAGCCTGGAATGGATTGAAAATGCTAAAGGCCATGGCGTAATGTTTTCTGCAAACTTAAGTTTGTTTGGCGGTGGCGCCATTATATCCCGCGAAACCAGCCAGGCTCAATGGGAAAAAGTAAGTATAGCAGGTATTGGTTTTAATGTATTGGCCGAGCATTAAACATTTTTATCAGCGTAATCATAATAACTAATATGCTAATATTAAATTAAGGTTAGGTGTTATGCGTATTGATTGTATATTTGCAGCCCAACAAAAATTAATCAGCACGACTCCGTAGCTCAGTTGGTAGAGCAACAGACTCTTAATCTGTGGGTCCTGAGTTCGAGCCTCAGCGGGGTCACTGTAGGCCGCAAATCAGATTTAACTGTTTTGCGGCCTTTTTTTGCCCAAAAACGGCCTTCTACGTCCAAATGCATGGTGGGGCATATCTGTTAAAGAGTAAATGCGCTTACGATGTATTTACCCATTATTCCTAAAATAAGTAACCGACTGGTTCAATAACTGTTATCAAGCTTTTGTCATTTAATACTCATTAATTTGGGGGCATTAAAATGTTTTATGGGGTTACTCGTCATCTATAATAAATAAAGAATACAAATACCATGGCAAAACGTCTTCCCCTAATACTTATAGTTTGGTTATTTACTGATATTTATTTCTTTCATGTAGTAGAAACACTTACCACAAATCCTCTAATTCACTTAGCTTACTGGTTTATAGATATTATTTTGTTAGGCGGAATGCTTGGTTTAATCTTTATACGCCGTTCTGGAAAAGCCGCCCAACTACTTATCAGTGGTTTAATGGCATTTATGCTGCTTACATTTGTGCCGCGATTATTATCGCTTCCGGTTTTGCTTGTAGAAGATCTTACGCGCCTTTTTAGAGGGTTCCCGCCACATGCTATATGGGTAAGCCAACTTACTCTTTCTATTGCTGCGATTAACTTTTTGGTGGTTTTATTTGGCCTTACACGAGGCAGGCATTTTTACCGCGTTCGCCGTGAGACCTTGTATTTCCCCGATCTGCCGGGAGCGTTCGACGGATTTACCATCACGCAGCTTTCAGACATCCACTCGGGTAGTTTTAGCAGCGAGGCAGGTGTGCAAAAGGGCATTAACTTGGTTAACGCACAAAACAGCAACTTAATACTTTTTACAGGCGACCTTGTCAATAATCAGGCTTCGGAGATGAACCGATGGATACCCGCATTTGCAAAGCTAAAAGCATCCTATGGTAAATTTTCTGTATTAGGCAACCACGATTATGGCGACTATATTAAATGGGAAACCGAAAAAGCAAAAGAGGCTAATTTTATGCGATTAAAGCAGGTACATGGCGATATTGGCTTTAAACTATTGCTTAATCAGTCGGTTAATATTAAAAAAGATGAGCAAGCCATTAATTTAATTGGTGTAGAGAATTGGGGTAAGGGCGGCTTACACAAATACGGAGATCTGGAAAAAGCTGCAAACGGGATACCCGCAGATAGCTTTAATATTCTAATGTCGCATGACCCGTCGCATTGGGATGCAGTAACGCTTGGCCATCATCGGCATATTCATTTAACACTTGCCGGCCACACCCATGGGATGCAGTTTGGTATAGAATTTTTAGGCTTTAAATGGAGCCCCATTAAATATGTTTACAAGCAATGGGCGGGGCTCTATGAGCAGGCCGGCAAATACCTTTATGTAAACCGCGGGTTTGGCTTTTTGGGCCTAAAAGGCCGCATTGGTATGTGGCCGGAAGTTGCGGTAATTACGCTTAAACGGCTTGCCTGATATTATTAAAGTAAGGCTCTTGTTATTTACCAAGAGCCTTACTTTAAAAAATAAATTTTATAACAATAGTCCTTTCAAATCTGCAGGGGAATAATTGATGGATTTTAAAGTTTTGTTATCTGCCGTGCGGAAAACCAAAAATTTATCTTCCTCCTCTTTAAAATGAGCTTCGCTGCCATCTTTCTGCAAGTAATGCGCAATAGTTTGGTTGGCTTCTTCTATAGTATTACAAGCTTTACTCATATTAGAACGGTGTACTTCATCAAAAAGGGCTTTAAATTTATCACCCAAGCCAAATTCAAGTATGGCACCGGCTAAAACATACTGTATATCGCAAAGGGCATCTGCAATTTCAACCAAGTTGTTATCGGCAATAGCATCTTGTAATTCTTTCACCTCTTCGGCCAGCAAGGCTACACGCAAATCGCAGCGTGCTTGTGATGGAATGGCGGGTTGTTCTAATATAGGGTGTTTAAACGTTTTATGAAATTCTGCAACCTGGTTTAATGGAGATGCTTCCTGCATGGTTTTAATAGCTAATAGATTAATATTAAGCCAAAGCTAATGATTTTGATAATTTACAATTGTAAAATCTAGTTCTTTTTGATAATTGTAAACTAACTTAAGAGTTTTGCAAAGAGTTTTTGCTAAAAATATAGGTTAACTTGGTAGATATTATCATAATTAAAATTTATGATACGTTGTTTTATTAAATCATAAAATAAACTATATTTATCCAACTAACTATTATACTATTCTTTTGAAAACAATTAGCCGAAGAGATTTTTTGGGCAAAGGAGCTATGTTGGCCGGTGGCACCTATCCCGCCATGATGGCTTTAGGATTATTACGCCCCGCCCCTGCACATGCATTTAATTTAGAAGGTACCGGAAACGGCAAGCATATTGTAATACTAGGCGCCGGGTTAGCCGGGATGACCTGTGCATATGAGCTAACCAAGCTTGGCTATCGCTGCACTCTGTTAGAGGCCCGTAAACGTACCGGCGGCCGCTGCTGGAGCATCCGCAATGGCAGTACCCAAACAGAAATTGATAAACCTACCGCTACAGCCCGTTTTGACGAGGGGCAATACTTTAACGCAGGCCCATCGCGCATACCGCATAATCACGAGCTTACTTTGCATTATTGCAAAGAATTAGGTGTACCCATACAGGTTTATAACAACGTAAACGAAGGCGCTTATTATTTTGCCGAAGGTAAAGGCCCTTTATCCAATAAAAAGGTAAAGGTACGGGAAGTGCATAACGATATACGTGGATATATGGCCGAAATGCTGGCAAAAAGCATTGATCATGGAGGGTTGGATAGTGCATTAACAAAAGAAGACGCAGAAAAGGTTATCGAATACCTGAAAGCAGAGGGTGGCCTGGACGTTGACAAACTTTATAAGGCATCTGCAAGACGGGGCTATACCGAACAGTATGGTGCCGGCGATAAACCGGGCAAGTTTGGCGAACCGCACAAGCTTGCAGACATGATACACTCCGGCCTGATGGATCCCGATTTTTATAATGTGGCAGAGTATACTTATGAATTGCAGATGACCATGTTTCAGGCGGTTGGCGGGATGGATAAAATTGCATCGGCACTGGAGAAAAAAACAGCTCCATACTTAAAAACAGGTGCCGAGGTAACTGATATTACAAACCTACCCGAAGGTGTAAAGGTTTTATACTCAGATGCAACAGGTAAGCACGAATTAAATGCCGACCTGTGTATTTGCACCTTACCCCTGCCCGTACTAAGCAATATTAACCACAACTTTAGCGGGGATGTTAGCCGCGCTATTGATTATATAGGCTACATACCTACCGGTAAGATAGGCCTGCAGTTTAAACGCCGTTTTTGGGAAGAGGACGAGCATATTTATGGCGGTATCACCCATACCAATAATGATCTGACACAGGTATTTTATCCGTCTTACGATTATCTGGGTAAAAAGGGTATCCTGATAGGTTATTACAACTTTAACGAAAAGGCACAAAAAATTGGTAATTTAAACTTTGCAGAGCGCGAAAAGTTCGCCTTGGAAAAAGGCAGGCTGATACACCCGCAATACGATAAGGAATTTGAAAACTCTTTTTCGGTTAGCTGGCATAAAACAAAATATAGCCTTGGCGGCTGGGCCGTTTACAATACTGACACCCGTAAAAATCAATATCCGGCTTTGATCAAACCCGATAGGCAGGTTTATTTTGCTGGCGAACACCTTACTTATTTAAATGCATGGATGGCCGGCGCTTTTGAATCTGCACGAAGTACGGTTGCGGCAATACATGCACGGGTAAGCGACCAAAAGGTTCAATACCCTGCTCAAAAATAAACTAAACAAAAATTAAAATATTTTCACAATGGCAAATTCAATTAACCGCAGAAACTGGATCAAATCCAGTGCTTTTATAGCCGGGGGACTGGCTTTTTGCTCAGGCACCATCAGTAAGCTGTCGGCCATGCCCGCGCGTGTATTAAGTTTACCCCGCACGCTTACAGATCGGGAAATAGCCTTAGCCGCCCCGCTTGATCTGAAAGCACGACTTTTGGCTAACGAAAACCCTTTTGGCCCGTCGGCTGCGGCTAAAAAAGCTATTGCTGATGCACTTGATAAAAGCTATCAATATCCATTTATGCTTACCTCGCAACTTACAGGCAAAATTGCTGCTTATGAAGGTATAGCAATGAAAAACATTATCGTTGATTCCGGCTCTACCCCATTACTACATGCTGCTGCTTTGTGCTTCACCAAAGGTGGAAAAAGTGTTATCACCGGCGACCCATCTTATGATGACCTGCCAACCTATGCCGAAGAATTTGATGGCAAATGGATAAAGGTGCCATTAACGGCAGACTATAAATTAGACCTTGATGCCATGGAAGCTAAGGTTGATGCCAATACGGGCATGGTATATATTTGCAACCCAAACAACCCAACGGCAACCGTTGTAGATACCGCAAAACTAAAAGCGTTTTGTGAGCGTGTATCTAAAAAAACAATGGTATTTGTTGATGAAGCGTATATTGATTATCTGCCCGACCCACAAGCTGCAACCATGATTAGCCAGTTAAAAGCAGGTAACAATATTATCGTAGCCCGCACTTTTTCTAAACTATACGGCTTTGCCGGCTTACGCCTAGGCTATGTAATTGCCCAACCAGAAACTATCACCACCTTAAAAAAATACTCGAGCGGCGGGTTTAACATCAGCTCCACAACGTTAGCTGCTGCGATAGCTGCTTATCAGGAGAAAGATTTTTTAGCAGAGACGCTTAAAAAAACTAATGCATCTAAAGAATATTTGTATGCTGTATTAAAAAAGGAAGGATATGATTACATCCCATCATCAGCTAACTTTGTAATGTTCCCACTTAAGATGGATGGGAAAAAATTCAGTACCGAAATGTTTAAGCGTGGCGTAGGCATACGCGACTGGAAATTGAACGGAAAAGACTGGTGTAGGATCTCTATTGGCCGCATGGACGAAATGGAGGCCTTTGCAGCAGCCTTTAAAGAATTATCATAATCAGGATCAAAGACGATGGACAAAAGATAAAAGATCTTATTTTTATCTTTTGTCTTTTCTCTTGCTTCCTTTATCTATCAAATAATATGCGTAAATTAACATTAACACTTCTATTAGCAGGTTCGGTATACATTAGCCGGGCACAAACCGTAACACCAAGGCCGCTTACCATGGCCGAGTATACCAAAGCGAAAACCTTTAGCATTGCTGACCTGGATAAGGACACTTACGTAAAATTCGAAAACGCTTATGTGCTGGATAGATATGAAGGCCGCAAACCTTACTTTATTACCGGCAGCGATGGTTTAAAAAAACGTATCGATCTATACAAACTGGTAGCTAAAGAAGGCATGCAGGAAATTGGAACCATGGTTTTTTATACTAACGAAAAGGGTAAACTATACAAAGCCTTAGTGCCCGATTTTACAGCCGATGCCAAAGTATGGGAGCAATACTTCCTGGATATAGATAACATTAACAAGATAGAAACTAACTTTATACTGAAACTGTCTTATGTACTTTCTAAAGAGTTTAGCTTTCAACAATACAAACTGCTTAATGGTGGTAAAGATATGAAGGAAGAATCGGCTACTTATGGCAACGATATCTGTTTCCCGGGTGATGAAATGGTTACCATGGCTAATGGCACCAAAAAGCTGTTAAAAGATGTAAAAAGCGGCGACGAAGTAATTACCGTTGACCCGGCTACTAAAGTATCATCTGCCGTAAAGGTAAAAGAGCTAACTACGCACGATGCTAAAAATTATGCCTTAACCAAATTGGTGCTGATATCGGCACAAGTAAACGGGCAAAATATCAAATTAAACAGTAAGGTGTTACAAGCTACGCCCAACCACCCTATGCTAACCAAACAAGGCAACCAAAAAATTGGCGAAATTGATTTAGGGCAAGATGTTTTATGCCTTAACGAACAAACCGGCAAGTACGAAAGCTTTACAGTTCTGTTAAAATCTGAACAGGCAGGCGGTACCCAAAAAGTATATAACATTGTGGCCGATGGTGGCAGCACCGTAATTATGAATGGTGTTATGGTGATGCAGAAATAGGAAAATCAGCTATAAATTTTGAAGAGGGCTTATTTGATAAGCCCTCTTTTATTTGGTACACTTGCCAAAATATTTCTACCTACCGGCTTATGACCAAACCCGTACATCCTATTTATAACTTACACTTTGCGCTGGTTTGTTTAAGCTCATTATTGTTTTCGGCGAGTTTTAATATGCTGATACCCGAGTTACCCTCCTATTTAACCAGCCTGGGCGGTGGCGAGCATAAAGGATTGATCATTGCGTTATTTACACTTACAGCAGGCATATCACGTCCCTTTAGCGGCAGGCTTACAGATACGCTTGGCCGCGTACCGGTAATGGCTGTAGGTTCTGTAGTATGTTTTATATGCGGCTTTTTATACCCGGTGCTTAGCAGCGTTTCGGGCTTTTTGTTCCTGCGGTTGTTGCATGGGTTTTCTACCGGGTTTAAACCAACCGCAACGGCAGCCTATGTAGCCGATATTGTGCCGCGCGAGCGCTGGGGCGAAGCCTTGGGCTTTCATGGTATTTGTTTTAGTACGGGTTTGGCTATAGGGCCGGCCATTGGCAGCACTATCAGGCTTTACTTTTCTTTAAACACGTTGTTTTATACCTCATCTTTTTTAGCCTTAATGTCTATCATTATTTTGATGAACATGAAAGAAACGCTTAAAGCGAAACAGAAGTTTAGCCTCTCAATCCTGAAAATATCACGCAAGGATATCATTGCGTTGGAGGTTTTGCCCGCTGCGATAGTAACCTTGCTGTCTTACGTAGCTTACGGCGCCATTTTAACTGTTATACCAGATTGGAGCCAGCACTTAGGTATCGTAAATAAGGGCTTATTTTTTATGGTATTTACCATCGCATCGCTACTTATCCGTTTTGTGGCCGGTAAGGTGTCTGATAAATACGGACGGATCCATGTTATCAATACTGGCTTAGTACTGCTTGTTGTGGCCCTATTAATTATAGGTTTTCAGAAAACGGCATTTGGTTTATTAACCGGTGGCGTGGTATACGGTGTTGCTACAGGCATCCTGTCGCCAGCCCTTAACGCCTGGACGGTAGATATGAGCCATCCGCAATATCGTGGCAAAGCTATGGCTACCATGTATATATCGCTGGAGGCCGGGATAGGTTTAGGTGCCTTGATATCGGGGTGGTTTTACCAGGATGTTATTGGCATGGTGCCACGTATATTGTTCAGCACAGCAATAGTTACTGTTTTGGCTATTGTTTATATGATATTCCGTCGTAAAACCCCCATGAAACATACAGCGGATGTATGGATAGAAACGGAGGCCTAGCCGTGATATTAAAGATATTGTATTGACCAATTACCCCCGATGCCCTGTTCCGGAAGTTTGAAGTAACGTCAAGAACAGGACTGGTAATATCAGCCTAAATCGGGCCTAATAAAAGTTGAAATTATGATGCTGCTATTTCTGCTTCAGCTTTTTTGGCAATGGGCGTAGCTTTCACTTTAACTGCGGCAACGGGTTTTATTGTTTTAGAAACTTCGGCTATTTTATCATCAGCCTTGACAAGGGTTGCAATATCTATTTTGATATCCTTAGCAAATTTCTTAGCAAGTTTTTTAGCTTCTTTTGCTATCTTTTTATCTAAATTTTTAGATGCTACACCAAATTTAGCAGTTGCCTCTTTTAACTGTGTAACTAAAGTTTGATGAAGAGATTTTTGGGCCGTTTTTTTTGCCTCTTTAACAAGTGGTTTAAGTTTATTTTTCATGTATCTGTTTAAGATTATTTGCAAAAGTAAACCGCTTCAAGGTTAATTCAATATTATCATTATGTTAACACACAGGCATTTACTTAACATGGTTTGTAATAGCAGTTTTGTAGCTTTTTGTTTTCTTCACAGTAGTGCTTTAAAATTAAGGCTTTTTCTAAATTATAAAGTAAAATAGCCTGTTATTTACGTAATTACAGTTTGAAATGAAAAAATCATTTTGAAGGATAAAACATAATTACATCACCCGGTTTTGTTTGCAAGGCAATATTTGCCGTATTGATCTTGATTTTAACTTTATTTATTTGAGCCCATGCATTTTTCCACGGTAGAACTATAGATAATAGATTACCCTTTTCGCTTTTCACAGTCACTTGTTTCACAGTGCTGCTTTTTAGCGTAGCAGATATTAGGAACGCACCGGCAGCGCGAAGGTCTTTAAATTCGGCATCTTTAGCTAAAGGCCAGTTTGGAAACAGGCGAATGGTACTATTGTAACTTTGCATCAAACATTCGTTTACTACTGCAGGTAAGGCAAAGTTCTCAAACCAGATACCCATACGCGACATATATTTAAAATCGGCATTATCTCCATAGCGGCCAAAGGTTTGAGTAACCATGTCTGTTGCAGTGCCATTGGGTAATAACGAATATTGTACATGACGCTTAAACTCTTCCAGATCAAGCATACCAATGCGTGCCGCCTGTAAGTTCATAAACACAAGGTCATTACCGCCTTCGTTTTGCTGATTTAAATAAGTGTTCTTTAACTTTTGGGTTATAGCAGGTGCAGAATGTAAGCCATAATCCTCGCCGGGGAAAGCGGCCGCAAGCGCGTTTGGTACATTATAAACAACTTTATCATTCTCGCCCGGTACCGATACAAATATATCGCCATATATTGCTGAACGGGTGGTAGGGTAATCAGGATAGTTGGCTAAGATATCATTAATATTAGCTACCAGTTCCTGCTCTTGGTTTGTAGTTTTAAGTACCTGTGTGGCCTTTATAAATGCCTTAAATATAAATTTAGCAAGGCTAAGATCCATCACGCAATCATAATTGTATTGAAAACCGGGGCGTAAACCATACAACTCTGGTGGTACTGTAGGGAAGATATGATATTTGGTATCTTTCCATCTCTCGCCACCATGTGCATCCGGGCGTTTCATGTATGCCGTTAAAAACTCTACAGCGGCTTTAATGGGCTGGTATGCCCTATCTCTTAAAAACACCTCATCGCCCGAATATAAGTAGTGCCACCAAAGCCCCTGCACCGCCCATGGTGTCTCGCTTATCTCCCACCCCCAGTCAGGTACCGGATAAGGGTTCATGGTCATATCAACCGGGTACGCCGAATGCGGGAAATAAGCACCGGGTAAATTATAATAGGTTTTAGCCCAGTTGCGGCTCACCGGCATTAAACGTTCAATCAGGCTTACATAAGGCAGGTTCTTCTCCAGGTGGTTACTGGAAAAAGTCACCCAAAAAGGCTGTTGGGTGTTATAATTCATGTGGTAGTCGCCATGCCATGCGGTACCAATATTATTATAACTCCAGTTGGCAAACAAACCCGGGCAGGTAATACCATCTTTAGCTGCACAATTAAAAAAGTACAGGTTGCGGTACCATAACTGCTCTAAAAAATTATCGTCCAGTTTTACTGATGATTTTGCCCAATAGGTATTCCAGATGGTGGTACTTACTGCTAAGGCTTTATTAAATTGCAATAAAGACGGAGATGTTTCGCTGGTTATGTTTTGCGCTACTGCAGATGAAAGCCCTTCTTGCAAGGTAAGCGTAGCAAAAAAACTGTCTTTTGCGGATAAGGCAGCTTCTAATTCGGGCATTTGCTCGGCATTGCCGCTCCAGTTTAAGCGCGACACTTTTTTAAGCGCAGAATTAGCCTTAAATGTTAGCCGGAAGGCTTTATCCTTTACATCTCCTTTTTGCTTATCGTAATCTGCCGGTTCTAAAGCCGGGAGTGTTTGCCTGAAACTGATTACGCCTGCATCTAAACTTTCATCCACTTTATAAGCCGGGAAATCTTGGGATGTTGATGGATCGGGCATCAGCTTCACCCTGTTAAATATATTAGGATACGGCTTTCCATTCGCATCTACCAGTGCCATTTGCAATTTGTCCTGTTGCATTTGGGTAAACAGTTTCAGGTAAACTGTCTTTTTATCTTTAGTAAGCAACTTAACCGTACATAAGCCATTGCTAATATCTAACTTATGGCCAAGTAACTGCACATTGCGCCTATCGAACCCTAAAACAACAGATCCACAGGGAAAGGGCCTTGGGTAAGGTTTGCTATAATTATCGCTGGTTAGGTTATTGTATTGCTTATACCAGTTATCATCAGTTAGATTTTTAAGGGTAATGGGTAATGATTTTACTTTATTAAAAACAGCATCAAATGTACCAATCCCCTTACGGTGCTTTTCGGCAATACGAATATCCCAAACATTATTGTGACCGAAGTAAAGCACCACAGCATCCGGCCGTGTGGTAACTACAACGCCCATTGCTCCGTTGCCGAGCAATGCACCTTCAAAAAAATCTGCTGCAGGTTTATTTATACTGATGCTGTGTTTTTTAGCTTGTTGGACAGCAGTTATCTGGCTATAGGCGCACACACAGAACAACACTTGCATCATTACAAAACACACTATTAAACTACCTGCAAGCTTTTTCATCAGCTGTTATTTTAGCAAAAATTGATACAATACAGCATCTGCACCGGCCAGTTTAAATTGAAGGCTACCGGTGTTTTTCAGTGCATTATCCTGCAATAACTCTTTACCTTTAGTTAGTTTACTTACATCTACACCCAGGCGTTGTGCGGGTATATTAAACTCTTTAGCCTCTTTACCATAATTAAATACTGCCACGTAAAATTTATCACCAATTTTTTGTGTGAATATTGATGATGCGCCGGTTCCCGTGTTGCCATCAACAGGCCTAAATGCTTTGCCATTTTTAACCAATTCAATCAATTCGGGGTTTTGGTAATATTTTTTGATCCGGGCTGTCCACTGCCCATTTTGGGAAAGGTCATCTCCGGACAACCATGTACCCGTAACCAGTGCAGACAGCAACCTTGCGCGATTAGCACCAATTGTTTCATCGTTAAATACCACGTGATCGGCATCCAGGTAATTATATAAATATGTTTGCCACCAGCCATAACTTACGCTATTAAGCGTATACTGGGTATTATCAATAGATTTAAAGGCATCGCATGCCATACGCCTCATGTGCACATAGCGGCCTGTAGCCATACTTGGTGATATGGCTGCATATACCAACATTTGGCTACCGAGCTGGTCAATCATGTACTCCATCCCTTTGCGGTAGGCCTGCATGCCGGTAGTAACTTTTGGGTTGTAAAACTTATTGGCTTCTACAGATGCATGCCCTAAAAAATCTATCTTGATCATTTTAAAACCACAGGCTTTAAACTTGCCAATTATATAGGCTATACGTTGTTGTGTACCCGGATGCGTAGGGTCTAATGCCCTTGCCCCATCAATATCGTTATAACCATTGCCTATTTTAGTCCAAAGCTCGCCAAAAGTATAATCGCCGCCTTCAGCTTTCCTGTTGGGGCCGTTACCGTGGCCCCAATCTGTAAATGGTGCCCAGTAAACGCCCGGCTCTAACCCTTTTGCTAAACAATAATCTGCAAATTGTTTAAGCTCGCTATAATCGCCATTGTGTACCAGTTTATCCCAGTACGAATCAATATCAATAAAAGCCGTATTGCCTGTACGAAATGCGGGGATACTATCTGCAAAAAAGTTAGCAACCTTAAGGGCCTTGTCCAAATCAATATGTTCTTGTATCACTCCCCAGCTATTCCAGCCAATGGGTGTAGGTTTGGTCCAGTTAAAAACATACGGGGGCTCGGCTATGCGGTTGGCTTTACCATATTCTTCCATGCCGGTGCGCCAATCGTTAAAATAACCAATAAATATTTTTGGTGATGTAATGCCATTACCGCTAATGTCACCATGCGCTATCTTATCGCGCGTTACGCTCTCTGCCGTGTAGCCCCCCCAAACCTTAATGGTGTTAATGGCACCGGCAGCTTCCATATCCACACCAGTTTTCCAAACTTCGTGTTCTACCGAACCGGCGACAATGCCCTCGCGGCTTTGGTCTGAAAATACGGCACCTACTTCGGAGCTTATCCCGTTGTTATTACCAAATGACTTGGCGTTATAGCTTATAAAAGTATCGTTATCAAAAGGCACAAAAAGCGACCGCACATCCCCACCATGAACAGCAGCAAATTGCCCGTTCACCGGCGACATGTAATTGGTTTTTAATGATACACCGCTAAATGCAATATTGGTGATAAAATAATCCCTGTCTGCGTACGTATAAAACACCTGCTGCATTTGCGGCAAGCCATTTCCCGTTAATATAATAGTGTGCTTAAACCCATCACCAAAACCATTTTCAATAGCCGCTTTCACATATTTTCTAACCGGATAGATTTTGGTGCTAAGGGTATCATTATTAACCTTTGCTGTTGCAAAAATATCGGTTAATACCATTTTACTATTTTGTGTTACGATGTACGTGCCATTGGTAAGATCGTACGTTATTTTACCTGTTTTACCAAAAAAAATACTAATAAGTCCCGCATGAGGTGCCGGGTTGTTATAAGCACCTGCTTTAAAAGAAATGGCAATACAGAGCAGGATACAGGTGATGTACCGCAGATAGGTTTTCATCATAGATATTTAGATTTATACAAGCGAAGATAAACACCTATGCTTGTACGGTATTAAGTGTTTTTAGCTTTCCATTAATCTTTACTTTCACTTTCCGGGGGCGGGAAGTAATTATCCGACAATTAATCACCTTTCCGTTTTTCCAGCTGAAGTCTACCACGTAATTCCCCCGGGCTTTCACACCTTTTACTTCACCGGCCGCTTTCCAACTATCCGGTATGGCCGGTAGCAATTCTATAAAACCGGCATGGCTTTGCACCAGCATTTCTGCAATACCGGCAGCCGTACCAAAGTTTCCATCTATCTGAAACGGTGGCCCCGCCGATAATAAGTTTGGATAGATCCCCCCGCCGGCACCGTAATTAATATCGGTTTTTAAGGTGGGTTTCATGATCTCGGTAAATAATTTGTAGGCACGGTTACCATCGTGCAAACGAGCCCAAAACAATAACTTGTAAGCAATAGACCAGCTGGGGCCATCGTCACCCCTAACCTCTAATGTTTTTTTACATGCCTCGGCCAATGCAGGCGTGCTTTCGGGCGTTATTAATGATGCCGGGTATAGCCCATATAAATGCGAGATATGCCTGTGCTGCGGGTCCGTTTCCTTATAATCTTCCAGCCATTCCATCAGGCGACCATCTTTTGCAACCTGGCCGGCAGGTGGGAGTTTTTTTAATTTAGCGGCCAGGTCTTTAGCCAAGGCAGCATCTTTACCCAATAGTTTTGCAGCAGTAATTACGTTGTTAAACAACTCTCTGATGATCTGGTTATCAATAGTAGGTGCCACACATATACTGGCTGTTTTGCCATTAGGCAGGTAAAAACTATTTTCGGGCGATGAGGATGGCGAGGTTACCAGCCAACCAGTTTTAAAATCCGGCGTAAGCATATCGCTGTAAAACTGTGCCGAGCCTTTTAATATCGGGTATATATCGCGCAAGTAATTCTTATCTTCTGTAAAAGCATAATGCTCCCATAGGTTATTACACAACCAACCCGAACCTGATTTAGTTACACCCCACGATGCACTTTCGCCGGGTTCGGTAAAGCCCCAAACATTTGTTATAACGTGTGCCACCCAACCCCTTGCATTGTAGTAAGCCTTAGCCGTGCGTTCGCCGGGTTTAACCATGCCTTTTACTAACTGAGCCAAAGGCAAATTAAGTTCGGACAGGTTAGACACCTCCACCGGCCAATGGTTCATTTGTACATTAACGTCCAAATGATAATCCCCGTTCCAGGGCGTATTGACCTGGTTGGCCCATAAACCCTGTAGGTTTGGCGGCAACAAACCTACCCGTGTACTGCTAATGCTTAGATACCTGCCGAACTGGTAAAATAATACCGGCAAAAATTTATCGGCATTGGGGTTTTTATGAAAGCTGATGAGGCGTTTATCTGTTGTTTCATCAGCAGCATTACTTGTGCCTAAGTTAAGCGACACCCTATTAAACAGTTTTTGGTATTTAGCAATGTGTTTTGCTTTTTCGTTAACGTAAGGTGTTTTTAATGCTGATGCCAATTTAACATCCACATTTTTTTTAAAATCAGCACCTTTAAAATTAGTACCTGCAGATATATAGATGATAGCTTCGGTAGCGTTTTTTACAATTAGCTTATTGCCGTTAGCACTTAAAGTGCCGCCTGTTAATTTGGCTGTTACTTTAGTGAGATACTGCATACCGCCTATATCTGTACCACTACGTAACTGCCCATACATTTGCAATTCGCCATTTTTTTGAATAGTGGTAGATTTTTCCTCGCGTGATAAGTCTATTGCGAAGTTTAACTGTCCGGGTTTACTTGCAGATAGTTTGATGATACTTACATCATTATTAAAACTTGTAAAATATTCGCGTTTATAGGCAACTCCGTTAAGCGTGTAAGTGCAGCTGGCAATGGCATTATCAAGTGATAGTTCGCGCTTATAGTTTTGGGGTATGCTATGATCAGCATAGTTAAATTTGATCTTAAGATCGCCCAATACCTGATATTTACCAAACGGCTCGCTACCGGACCCTACGCCCTTGCAAATAAAGTTTTTATCTACCAATTGCTGAGCTTCATCATTCTTACCTTCGGCAAGCAGCCTGCGGATCTCGGGCAAGCTTTTATAGGCCTCATAGTTATTGGCGTCCTGCGGGGCCCCGCTCCATAAAGTAATATCGTTTAATACTATATGTTCTTCGTTGATATCGCTGTTGGGGGTCATCCCTAAACGCCCGTTTCCCAACGGAAGGGTTTCTTCCCATTGGGCGGCGGGTTTATCGTACCATAGTTTTAGTGGCTTATTTTGTGCAAAAGCAATAGACGTGATAAAACAGGTAATTAAAAACAGGCAGGAATGTTTCTTCATCATTAAAGGGATTTGTCCTAAAACGGACTTTTAAAACAGCTATTTAAATAAGCTTAATTTTAAAGATTGGTAAAATACTAATTGGTTGTATAAAAATATAGGCTTGTATGTAGCTTTAAAATGGACAAATCCACCAAATAAATGGATTATTCGTTCCTTAAAAAGTAAACGATACGGCAGGCTGTGCCTGTACTGCTAAGATTGTGCTTATCAGCTATTTTTAACTTTAACAAGTGGTGCCCCCTTTTCAAATCGCTGCTAAACAAAATATACCATGGCAAATGTAAACTGCTACTCCATGGTGTGTACAGGTCGATATCCTTATACGGACCATTGTCGATAGCATAAGATACTATGCCTGCATCAGCACCAGACACTACGACCATTCCAACGGCTGTACCTTTAAAAGATAAGGTAAGTTGTGCACCAGCTTTTTCTGATGATAGAACAGGTACATTAACAAAACCCGGACGGGTATCCAATTTATCACCAGGCGCCCACTTTTTATCTAAAACCCAGTTATTATCATAACGCGCAGTGTTGATGTCCTGATAATTGCCCATAGTAAAGCTGCGTGAGTTTAACTTTTGGGGAAGTTTGTATAGCAATGGTTTGGTAGCCTTTATGGCCTCAAATTTTTGAAGCAGACTTTTTATATTGGCAAAGTACAGCTCCTGCCCGAATGGTGATGGGTGCAGATCTTTAAAATCATCATTCCAGTTAAATTCTTTATTAGCCAGTTTATCACGGACTTCTTTCGCCAGGTTTATAGATGGCAGATTATAATAGCCCGCAATCAATTCGTGATTGGCAACTTCGGCAGGTATTTTACCTTGATTATAATCGTTGGTTTTATCAGGGTCAGCAAAAGACATCATCACCACATCAAGCAACGGGTTAACACGTTTGGCATGCCTTACTATTCCCTCCAGGTTGCGTACCTGGGTTAAACTGTCGGTTCCGTTCACCCTGTCGTTAACCGCAGTTTCTATAAATAACAGATCTATTTTACCGGAATCAAGCAAGTCGCGCTTTAAACGGAACACATGTGGTAAACTCCCTAAAGAAGGGATGCCGGCCGCAATGAACCTGAACTTTGTTTTGGGGAAACGCTCTTTTAAATAGCTGCAAACCTTATCTCGCCAGCCCGGATTAAATGTAATAGAACCGCCTAAAAAGGCAACTGTCGCTACACGCTTTTGGGTAACTGCATACATAAAGTTATTTGCACCGTTCCTTAATTTAAAGTAGTTAGTATAGGGCAATGCTGGTTTAACCGGATAAGTATTTTTCAATACAAAATCTGCAATTTTTTCGGGATATTCAATATTAAAATGGTGCCCGTATAACTCTTGTGGTTGGTTATCAGCTATTATAACATTGGCCTGGCCGCCAAGTGCTTTATATTTCTTTATTAAAGGATAAGTGTTTTCATTGGGTGGCACCAATTTATCGGCATTGCTGATGATGTGTAATAACGGCACTTTAAAAGATGCCAGACCTTCCAGATTATCTACGGGGTTATCTTTATAAGCCAAAGCCTGCTCTTGTGTAAACTGGTATACCTTTTTTAGCTGTTGCCAGGCAGTACTATCGCCTATGCCTTTCCCTTTGCCACCGGGCCAGCTTTTAAAATCGCATACCGGGGTTTCTGCATAAATACTGCTTACCTTATCTGGGTTACGTTTTGCCCAGCCATAAGCATATAATGCGCCGCGGCTAACCGCTTCTAAAGCAGGCTTGGGTGCAAACGCAGCTTTGTTTAACAGATAATTATAAAAATCATCCCAAACCTGCATGGCCTGTGGGCTGCCATATTGGTCATCAACATCAACATAGGCTACGTACATGCCTTTTGCTAACAATAAGCTATCAATATCGGTGTGCCAATCTGGAAAGGAAGCGCGCCAAACCCAAGGCTTACCTGCTAAAGGACGCGACGGTTTTACATACCAGGCTTTGTGCCCATCTATTGTAAAGTTAACACGCTCAAAACCCCTCCATTTAGTATTTAAATTTTGTGCCCTCAATGGTATCGAAAGACATATGGAAACAACCAGTAAAAGAAAATATTTTATCATGCTAAGCTAAATATCTGCAAACAAACGCTTTAAATCAATAAACCATCCTTTTTTGAAGATGGTTTATTGATAATGTGATAAGGTTAAGGGTTTGGATTAATTAAATACGTCTTTCCAGAAGGTTAATTCGCTCATATTACTATAATTCCCGTCGCCGGTGGTAACATGCTTGATCCTGACACGGATGTACCTAACAGGCGGAATTGTGCTATCAAAATCAAGTTTTAACGCGGCTTTGCCATCATCGCTACGAGTTACATGCTTTAATAACGTCCATCCTTTTGCCTGCATTTCTGCCGGCCATCCGGCATCCTTGGCAGATAAATTTGTTGCTGCATTGGTTATATCAGCAGTGCCCCATATTTCAAAATCATCGGGGTTATTACAGCAATCACGGCCGGTTTCTTCAACACTGGTTAACTTTTTGTAAATCTGGCCCATATCAAACGTAAGGGTATGTGGCATACCAGAACCACCATCTGAGTGAAAAATATTCGGGTATCCCTGTGGGCCAACAGATCCATCCCATAACTTGCTTACACTTGTACCCGATTCATAAGTACCTGCATCATTTGGCAACTTATTTTCTTTAAACAATGCTTTATTACATATAGATATTCCGTTAACATCCGGAAACGTGGTAACATCATTAACATAAAAGGTATCAATAGCCCCTCTAACAGGCACAAAACCCGAAGAATAACTAATAGATGAACCATTTTTAAAATCGGTAAGGGTAAGGGTATTACTATCCGGGCTTAAATTTTTCTGGGTTTCTATACCTGCCCTGTTAGTATACTTTACTATAGTAGATACGTTGATAGCAGCCGTATCAGCCTGCAAAAAGTTTAATACAACATTGCCATCATCCGTTATGGTAACGGGTTTAGCAACATTATACAGCCTGTTTACCAAACTTGATCTGAAAACCGGCCCGTAAACCTTTACATTGTTAATATCTAAAGGGATAGAGCGGTTACCTTTATTATCATAAGAAAAAATAGTGAACGAATAAATATATTCGCTAAGACCAGGGATAACCGCAGTTATAGAATCTGATGTATTATGATTAGTTGAATTAACTACCAATGAATCGGCTTTATTATTCCAGTAAATAACATATCTGCTTATACTTGGATCCGAACTTGGTGTCCATACCAATGCCACCCGCTGGTCGCCCGGTTTAAAGTGCGGTTTAACCACCAAACCCGGATAGATCACTTCCTTATCCCCAAGAAAATTTTTAAAATCTTTATCCTGCTTTTGGCAGCCAATAAAAGCGGCAACTACAAGCCCGAATAAACAAATGCGAAAAAGATTTTTCATAATTTATATTTTAAATTACTGATCAAATACTATTGCGGTTTTCCATAAACCGTTACTTCCATTAAATGGGCTGCATCGCCCCTTCCCCAAGTATCATGCACCAATAAGCGAAGGTACTTCACTGCCGGAGCTGATGAAGGGACCAGGAAATCTACCCCTGCCTGTACAAATTTCTCATCGGCAGCATTTGTAAAACCGGGTTGCAAGCCCGATGGCGGGTTTGGATAGCGATAATTACCCAGGTTTATCCAATCGCCAACTACGGTACCCACTGGTGCCGATTGTGGTAATACAACATCAGCCGGAGAATCTACACTTGATGCCCACCAGCTAAAGTTTTTAGGGTTACCATGAAAAAACGCATATTCTAAAGGGCGCTCAAAAATTTTGACACGGCTAATTTGTGCGGTTACGCCGATACCAAAAGTACATTGCATGGGTTTACCTGTTCCGGGGGCTGTGTGCCAGCCATTTGAATACCCGTCTATTTTATTGTCCCACATATAGGGCAAATCCCAGCCGTATGCTATTTCGCTATCACTTGGTTTGCGGTAAACAGAGAATTTAGTTTTGTCTAACTGAGTTTCAAAAAGCGGCGCAATATCAACCAGGGTGGTATCTGATATATTACCAAATTTATCGGTAATGTAAACCCCAAACTTACGCTGTTCTGCCGGGAACCCTCTTACCGAATAATTAATGGTATCGGTATTGGTGTAATGCTGGTCGTTAACCTCAAGCGCCCGTGTAGCGTTATCCATGGCTATCAATATCACACCTACATCTTTTTTATAAAGATTTAATGCCTTAATGTTAACTCCGCCAAAATCGGTAGTGATCTCTACTGTGGGTGAAACCAGTTTATAATAGGGCACATCAGGATTAACGGTAACTGTAACCGGATCTGACATAACGCTTGCCCTGCTGACAGTATATAAAGTTACATCATAAGGTTTGTTAGTGGCAAAACCTTCAACCGTGACCGTATCTGAATAATAGCTGGATTTGGTTTCACGGGCTGTTTTGTCATTTATATTATATTTGGCCAGCACATATAAAATATTTTCGGAGTTGGGGAGGCTATAAGTAATATGCGCTCCACCATGATAGTTATTAACCTTAACGTTAGTTACAATACCCGGCTTGGTTTTATCAGTAGATACCGGCTCGGTATTATACCCTTCGTTTTTTTTACAGGTTGTTAGTAAACATACAAAAATCAGTAGCTGCGTACACAGCCCTATATTTGCAGCATATTTATTTATCTTTTTCATAATCAATTTCCTTTTTTTAGTTTTCACTTAGCTTACTAATCCCTACCAGTAGGGATTCTGTACCAAATTGCCGTTCACAATAAGGCTGTTATCCTTAATTGGCCATAAATAATTCCTTAATCCAAATACAGATGTAAATACCGTGCGTGGCTGATAATAATTAGCCGGTAAGTTTTCATAGACATTCCAGCCTTGCATAGGCACACTTAATACACTCTGCAGCTCTTTCCATCTGCGTAAGTCCCAACCTGCCTGGCCCTCAAAAACCAATTCGAGCCTGCGCTCCTGATGAATGATAGCACGCATACCCTCTTTTGTACCAAATTTGCCCGGATTTTTGGAGTAGTTTGTCCAGGCATCAACAACACCCGGTAAGCCTGCCCTTGCCCTCACCTTATCAATATAAGTATATACCTCTCCGCTTGGGCCATTTGCCTCGTTTAATGCTTCGGCATATAAAAGGTATAAACCAGCCAAACGTATCATCGGCAAACGGAAATCTATCTGCTGGAAACCATCATCATAAACAGACTGGTAGTTAACTAATTTTTTAGGCCAGTAACCGGTAATATTTAAGGTATTAACATCCTTAGGGCCTGCAAAAGATTCGATACCCCTTGCCCAAACAAAGCGCATATCGTTAACCTCAAGTTTGCCATTACCAAACCATACACCACCATCAAAACCAAGGCTGGCATAAAAACGTGGTTCGCGGTTAAAGTGCTCTTTTACAGTCATTGAATCTTTACGGATATAAAAACGGCTGGCATCATCGCCCTTCTTAAGGTTATACCTGCCCGCATAATCAAAGGTTTTGTCCTCATTTATCGGCACACCTTTATCAGAGTAAAATAACTCCTGCATAGCTAATGGTACGGCAAATGTTGACGGGTTAGAAAAGATATTAACCACGCTCTTTTGTGTCATGCGTGGTGTTGCATAACCTTGCCAGGCAAATGTTGGGTTTAACGCCCATATCAATTCGCTATTTTGTTCCCACTTTTCGGTAACCGCCGTTTGCAGGCTAAGCACCTTGGTTAACGAATCTGGTAATTTGCTAATAGTTGCAGGAGGTATAAAGGTGTGCAGTCTTAGGCCATTTGCCTCGCACGCCTGGATAGCAGTTTTACATGCTGCCGCAGCACGCTGCCATTTTGCAGGATCGTATGTGCCATTAAACAGTTTCTGGCCATCCTTATTTTGCAGGCTTGTATAGTCGGGGTTACCGTTAAACAAAGGGCTGGCTGCAGTCATTAGTACTTCAGCCTTAACCGACAGGGCTATAAGCTGGGTAACACGCCCAAGTTCTTGCGCCTGATTATCAATAACCGCCGGCAGGTCTGGCGCAGCCTCATCAAGTAATTGTACGATGTAGTTAAACGTGGAGTCAATTGGAGAACGTTTAACTTTTATTTCTTCTGTTGATGCTGTAATATCCAAATTGCTTTTGATCAGCGGGATAGGGCCGTACATACGGGTCAGATAAAAATGGTAATAAGCTTTTAAAAACTTAACCTCTGCGGTCCATCGTTTTTTCTCTGCAAAAGAAAGATCAACAGGTTTATCAATATTCTCCAGCATCGTGTTACATCGCCTGATTGAACGAAATATTGCTTTACCGCTTTTTTCACCATCCCAATAATTTAATCCTGGTTCTGCACTATTTTGCGCACCCCTTAACAGGTTAAAGCCTGTTTCATCTATAGGGTGTTTAGTTAAGTTGTTTGGATAAATAATTTCTGATGATGTGGTAAAACCCGCGTTTGTTGTTACATCAGCAAACTGCTGTAAGGTAGCATAGCAAGTAAACAGGTAGTTCTCCGCCTCGTTACGATTCCTGAATGCATATTCTAAAGTACCCGTGTTGTTAGGGGCCAAATCAAGATATTTTTTACAGGATATACCCAATAGCATTACTACTGCCAGGCATACGATCTGAGTAATTTTTTTCATATAAATTGATATATATAATTTTGTATTTTATAAATTAACGTTAAGGCCTACGTTAAATACCTTTTGTATCGGGTAGGCAAAACCATTACCGCCAATTTCGGGATCCCATAATTTAAACGGACTCCAGGTATATAGATTTAACCCGTTAAAGTAGATACGCACTTTATTCATTTTCCATTTTTGCGTTAAACGCACGGGAACAGTATAACCAAATTCAACAGATTTTAGCCTTAAGAAACTACCATCGCGCATCCACCAGGTACTGTTTTGCCTGTTATTTTCTATTTGGTTGCCATTAACGCCTAACCTTGGATATTGCGCATACAAGTTTTGGTTATCTTCAGACCAGTGATCATCGGCAAAGGCTTTTAACAGTTGGGTATTACCGCTTGCATAAGCACCATCCGGGCTTTGTATAAAGGGGCTGGTGCGGCTTGGGTCGATAAAGAAACTTACCTGGGCCTGCCCCTGGAAGAATGCAGAAAGGTCAAAACCTTTGTAACCACCGGATAAACCATAGCCATACACGATTTTTGGCACTGTTGGATTACCAATAAAAGCTTGATCTTTATCGTCGATTCTACCATCATTGTTTAAATCCCGATATTTTATATCTCCGCCTTTAGGTGCAATGCCATTAGAAGAAAAAATTTGGCTTGGAGAGTTTGCAGCTTCATTATCATCAACAAATAAACGTTCTGCAATGTACCCTCTTGCACGACCAAGTGTTTGGCCTGTTAGATACCGGTAAGATTCGGCGTATTGGGGTTCCTCATATTTGGTATACTTGCTTGATGCAATGGTTAAATTGCCCCGTCCTTGTATAAAAGCACCCTTGCCAATGGTTGCTTTATAATCCATCTGAAGGTCTAAACCTTTAGATTCAGCATTGCCAAAATTGGCAAAGATATCTGCTTCTAAACCCATTGTTGTGGGTATTGAAGACCGGGTTTGCAATACATTAGTACGATTGAATTTGTATACCTCTGCAACAACATTCAAATTTTTAAACAGTGTAAATTCCAAGCCTAAGTTTAACTGCTTAGAACTTTCCCATGTTATATCAGCGTTAGCATACCTATTAACAACCACACCCGGGCGGCCGTAAACGTTATTAGTACCAAAATACGCAGGATTACCCCCATTTAGCGTAACATCAGACAGGTAGAAAAAACGTTGATCACCAATCTGGTCGTTACCTACCGATCCATAGCTGGCCCTTAATTTCATCCGGGATATAACCCTGTAAAGATTATCGCCCCAAAATTTCTCATCAGACACTATCCAGGAACCACCGATGGTAGGAAAAAAACCAAATCTATTTTTAGCTGCAAAACGTTCGGTACCGTTATAACCAAAGTTAAACTCCAAAAAATAGCGGCTTTTAAACGAATATGTTGCACGCCCGGCAAGGGTTAGGTTTCGATATGGTAAAGAGGAAAACAAATCTTTGGCATTACCATATAATGTTTGTTGCTGTGTGCCTATTAACGAACTGCTGATGTTGTGATCGCCAAAACGTTTGGTATAATCAACCACACCCTGGAAGAATATATAGGTATTGGCCTGCGTAGCATTAGGGTCACGGCTGTAAGTTAAATACTCAGTTGCTTGCCCCGGTTCCGGATTTAACCATGTTAACCTGTAAGTGTTACTTGCTTTGTCGTAAGAGCCAATATTGTAATAAAATGGATTGTAACCCATAGACGACTCGAAATAGGAGAACCTGTTAGTGTGGAACAGCCCCCTAAAATTTAAACCATTGGTAATAAAATCAAGATTTTGATTCAACTCCAACTGTGCCGACAAGCGTGATTGTGAAAAGTTTTTATGCCCGCGTAATAAAGCTGCATAGGGGTTTAAATAGGCAACCGCATTTGAACCTGTACTGCCGGGTGCAGGTGAATTACCAAATAAAATATGCTGTGTATTAACGTTAGCTTCGTCTGCAGGATAAGATGGCGCAAACAATACCGGGCTGGTATGCATGGCAATATTATAAAGGTCTGTAGAAAAAGAGGCATCAGAAGTTAACGGGCCGTTATACTCGTTAAAGGTGCCTGATAACCTTACAACCATTTCTGTTGACTTGGTTAGGTTAATATTAATGTTTGAACGTAATTGATAGTTGCGAAAATTAATATTGTTATCATTATTGTTTTTGATATCCTCGCGTAATATCCCATTATCAATATTATATGAGCCGGCCACATAATAACGGGCAACACCACCCCCACCGCTAACGCTCATATTTGCCCTTTGCGTAGTTGCACGGCTTTTAAATAATGTTTTTAACCAATCCACCGCAGGATAAACATACTGGTTACTACCAGGTGCATTGGCCAGTGTTGCCTGGGTATTAATTATTTTGTTTTGACTAAAGGGTAAAGGGCTTAATGGGTCGCGAGTTATAGTAGCCTCGTTAAATAAACGCATGTAGGTAATTGGGTCTGCCAGTTCCAGGTTTTTTACCGATTGGGAAATAGAGTTCTCTACACGAAAATTTATTTGTGCCTTACCTACTTTACCTTCTTTAGTGGTAACTAATATAACACCGTTTGCACCACGGGCACCGTAGAGTGCTGTAGAACTTGCATCTTTTAGGATAGAGAAGCTGGCAATGTCATCAACCTGTAAACGGGCTAGGTCTGAGGTAGAAAGTTCCACATTGTCTATCAAAATAAGCGGATCTTTTTTGTAACCGAAAGTAGTTACTCCCCTGATAAAGAATGAGGAGTTGTCCAAACCGGGCTGGCCGCTTGGCTGATAAGCAATTACACCCGCTACCTGTCCGGCCAATGCATTGGTAAGGTTACTGGCCGGTATCTTTAAGTCTGATGGCGTAATGGTGGTTACCGATCCAACAACGGCTTCTTTACGTTGCTTGCGGCCATAAGCCGTAATTACTACATCGGCAAACTCGTTTTTTACTACAAGCATTACAATGTTGTAGCTGCGCTTGTTCTCTATAACTGTAAAAGTTGTTTCTTTATAACCTACATAGGTTACTTTAAAAACGGTACCCGGTTCGGCATCAATAACAAACTTACCGTTTACATCTGTGGCTGTGCTAAGGTTTTTTCGATTGGTTGCTGTAATGTTTGCACCTATAATACTGGTGCCTGTGGTATCAGCAACCACCCCCGTAATAGTTACTTTGGTCTGTGCTATAGTATCGTTAGCCATCAGCATGCAAATTATTAATCCAAATAATGCACAGGCAACCTTACTTAGCATAACGTTTGGTAAACCAAAGCTTTTAATGCGTTTGTAAAATAGTTTCATAAAGGTTTTCTCATAATTGGTTATATAGTTCTTATCTCAAATTTGGTCGCATAGTAATGTCAGTCCACCCAATGGGCAGATATAATTATTACTCATCAAATTGTACACTTTAACAGGTTAAACTGCGTAATTAACAGTTATGTATTCTGGTTCAAATCCTCAATTGGTTATTTTGGAAGCATATACAATACGATGATATTACGGGAAATTACACCCGACAACCTTAAATTATATACGATGACTTTAAGTACAAATAAGGCCTGACTTGGCGAATGCAACGAAAACCGATAAGGCAGTTCTCTTGCCTGATTTAAGTAAATTTGTTTCATAATTATTATTAAGTGGTTAATTGGTTGGATAAATTTAATCCCTATATATTTCCTTTAAAATGGATTAACCTTTAAAGGTGATGGACTATTATATTATTTTTAGCAATAATTAGCCATTAATTCTAAACCAATTCTTACCTAAAATTTACATTATCAGCAAATGATTAAGTGATTTTGTATGGAGTGGTGATTTTGTGATATTTTTTAAACTGACTAATATCTAAATATTCAAATCAATCATCAACAAAATCTTAATAAATAACTTAATATCAGTTATTTATAATAAAAAATTGATATACAATGCTATCTAAAAATCCAAAAAAGCATTACCATTATAAAGATAAGCAGTACGGATAAGAATTTGTAATTACCAAACCCATACCATCCCGGGCTTTTTAAGGATTCTAACGGAGATTTCCAGTATAATTTTATACTATTAACGGTATGTTGCACAGGGAAAGCGATAGTAAGCATGATTTGTAACAGCACGCAAAATACAAACAAGTAAAACGCCATCATCATAAACGGCACCTGGCCAATAAAGCTCAACGGTAAAAGCTTACTATAAGCAAAAACGAGTACACCAGCCGCGGAACCAATATATAAAGTAAATTGTGCAGATTTTGCTGATGCCTTACCCCAAAATACACCCAATAAAAACACACAGGTTATGGGTGGTGCAATATGCGCTATAATATCGTTCAATCCGTTAAATATACTTTCGTAACTATTTAATAAAGGCAATAATAACAGCGATAATACAAACGATAGACCTGCCGCAATTTTGCCTGCCGTTACCAGTTTCTGATCGCTAACATCCGGCTTGTAGCGTTTATAAATATCATAACTTACCATGGTTGATATAGAGTTTAACGCTCCCGAGATCTGGCTCATTAAACCAGATAATAATGCAGCAACTAAAATACCGGCCAACCCTTTGGGGATAAGCTGTAATATCATCAATGTATAAATACCTTTACTGTTAACCACCTCTTTGCCATCAACCACAGTTTTTAAACCGCCTACATCTAAATGCCCGGTTTGGTATAAGGCATAGGCAAACAAGCCCGGCATCACAAAAATAAACACCGGTAAAATTTTGATAAAACCGCAAAACAAAGGCCCCACTCTGGCATGGTTCTCATCTTTAGCGCCTAATACGCGCTGTACAATGGTTTGATCTGCACACCAGTACCAAATACCCAATACCGGATAACCCAGCAAAACGGCATACCAGGGCAGCCCGCTTGCATCGTCATGGGGCCGCATCATAGATAGCTTATCCAACTGGTTATGTTGCTGCAGTACACTTACCATGTTATCCCACCCCCCCATTTTATTATAGGATACCACACTCATGATAATGGCCCCGCTTAGCAGTACAACTGTTTGGATAGACTCCGTAACTACTACAGCCTTTAAACCACCAACAACAGTATAAATAGTTGTAATAACCGCTATAATAATAACGCTTGTGTACATATTAACACCAAATAGCGTTTGCAAAACAATGCCGCCTGCCAGTAAAGAGAAAGATATATGTATAATAATAGCCGACAGGATAGAAATAAAGGCGAGCCAGTCGCGGCTTGCACGGTTGTACCTTTTCTCTAAAAAATCCGGCAGCGTTGATACACCCGACTTGATATAAAAAGGCACAAAAAACAAAGCCAGTAATATCAATGTAAATGATGCCATCCACTCAAACGTGCCATTAAGCAAGCCTGTATCAAACCCGCTTTGGGCAAGACTTACCAAGTGCACGCAAGATATATTAGTAGCAAATAAAGCTAACCCTATCATTGGCCACTTAAGGCTTTTGCCCGCCAAAAAATAATCGCTGGCTACGTTAGTTTTTTTGCTTGCGTTGCGGTGCCTCAGGCCTGTCCATAAACCAATAGCCAAAATTACCAACACATATAAAATACTAACCGTGGCATCAAAAGAACCTATCATAGATACGCTGGTGGTAAAATTAATTGTTTAGAATAATAAGGTCGCAACTGCTACCTGCTTCATGCGGCGTTTTATAAACGCCATTTATAATTTGTGCCGGGTTTACAAAGTGTTTTTGCAAATGTGGTATATGCTCCAGAAACAAAGCCTGGTGCCCCATGGCGATATGGTTAAACAAAACCAGGTGCTGGTGCAATTGCCCCATATCGCCAACATGTGGCACTACAGGCACACCATATTTTTTACATAACAGGCTTATAGTAATAAATTCGCTTACCCCGCCAACTCGCACCGCATCAACCTGCATAAACGAGGCCGAGCCCGATTGCAGGAAATTTTTAAAAATGATTTTATTAGGAACATGTTCGCCCAGTGCCAATTTAACTGGCGCTATAGCTTTTGCCAGGGTAGCGTGGGCATACACATCATCAGGATGGGTGGGTTCTTCAACCCAGTACGGGTTCATATCTTTTAATTTAGTACAAATGGCTATGGCCTGTGGCAGGTTCCATTGCTGGTTGGCATCCAGCATTACTTTTACATCATCGCCGGCTACTTCCCTAACAATGTGCGCACGTCGGATGTCGCGTTCCGGGTCGGTTGAACCTACTTTTAGTTTCATGGCGGTAAACCCTTCTGCCAAAGCTTTTTTACAATTCTCCTTAACCAACTCATCAGAATAATTAAACCAGCCTATAGAAGTATCGTAACCCGGATAGCCCCTATCTAATATTGGCGTCCTGGCTTGTTTTGCGGGTTGCTGTGCTGTAAGCATTTGTACGGCCTGCGCATGCGTTAACTCCTCTTCCAGGTAAGAAAGATCAAGCGTGTTCACTATTTGTTCCGGCGACAGATCTATCAGCAGTTTCCATAAAGGGACTCCGCGTTTTTTTGCCCAAAGGTCATAACAGGCATTAGTAACAGATGCTAACGCCAAATGCACCACACCTTTATGTGGGCCCAACCATCTAAATTGCTGATCATTAGATAGTTTCAAAAACAGCTGGCCAAAATTCGCCATGGTATCTTCAATATCTTTACCTACTAAATGTTGGGCATAGTATTCGGCAGCCTTGCAAACCAGGTTATTGCCTTCGCCCAAAGTAAAGGCAAAGCCGGTACCGGTTAGGCCACTATCATCGCGTACTTGTGTAACCGCATAAGAATATATAGGGTCGCGGTGAATGGCGTCGCTGCCTGCATTACCATCAAGCGGGTAACGTACATCAGATACTTTAACTTTGGTTATCATTATAAATTAGGGTTATTATCAATAGGTAAATTGATATTTATATTATTTTCCTGCGATTCCATATGGCGGCGATAGCCCAGTTCGGCCCCGCCGGATACCGGTAAAATACAACCTGTAATAAACCGCGCCTGCTCTGATATTAAAAACAAACAGGCATCTGCAACCACATCGCCTTCGGGGCAATAGCCTAAGGGGTGTATCTCATCCAGGTAATTTTCAATATGTGCAGCGTTAGGTTGCTGGGCGCTCCAGCGCCTAAGCATGGGGGTCCATACCCCTGCAGGCGCCACTGCGTTAACACGAATGCCAAACGGCGCATAATCTAAGGCCATTGATTTGGTAAGTGCGTTAACAGCGCCTTTAGTGGCAGTATAGGCAGCATGCAGTTCCTGACCTATATCACCTACCAGGCTTCCTGTGTTAAGTATGTTGCCTTTGCTTTCTTTTAAGGCGGTTATACCGTATTTAGTAGTGTGATATATACCTTTAACATTTACATTAAAAACTTTTTCCCACTCTTCGTCTGTCGTATCGCAAAGCGTTTTAGATGGGCTAGATACTCCGGCATTGTTATGTATCACATCTATACGCCCGTACCGTGTAATGGTTTCTGCAATAGCCCGTTCTACATCAGCGGCCTTAGATACATCGGCAAGTACGAAATGTATATCATCGTCAAAAAAATGCATACGGCATTGTTGCAGGCTATTCTCTTTATGAGTAATTATAGTAAGCCGGGCACCGGCTTTGTGATAGGTTTTTGCGCATTCATAACCTATACCTTCGGTACCACCGGTTAAAAAAACAACCTTATCTTTTAATTGCATACTGGTGTGCATAATTTTAGGTGCAAGCCATGTAAATACTGTTTATTATTACAATATCCGCAAGCTTAAATATATTTAATTTGTATCCGTACCTGTATAAGTTTTGCCGGTTTAAAAGCCTTTACTATTAATACCGGTGTTACAATTGGTTTATTAATACGGTGATCAAATTTAGATTTCCACCTACAGCCATCTAATAGGTAATTCATTTATTTTAATGGATAATTCTATCCGCTCTTATTCGAGCCAAGAAGTTTTTGTAAAAAACCATTTTGCATTACTAAATAAAACCTACTTTTAACACTACCAATTGGCAATATTGCCTAACCTAATGGAATATTCTATTAATTACTGAATTTAGTTATGGGTAACTCTTTTAAACGAAAAGATGGTTTTGACGGGGAAAAACTGATAAGCATACCACAAAAGGTTTTAACCGAATACGTAAAAAGATACCCCGCGCTTTTTAACATATATATTACCCATATAGGCTATTTCCCAAAAGCATCTTACCATTACAAAGAGAGGCGCCGGGGATGTGAAGATAATATTCTGATATATTGCCTTAAGGGCAAAGGATACTATGTTATTGATAAAAAGAAATATGAGGTAACGCCCAATCAGTTTTTTTTGATACCTGCTACGGATGCTTATATACGGTACTGGGCCGATGATGATGACCCCTGGACCATTTACTGGGTGCATTTTACCGGGGATGATATACAAAACTTCAACTCTTCACTAAGTCTTAATATTTTAAAGGGGCCTATACAGATCCCTTTCAATAACAAGGCATTAGAAATTTGGCAAAATATTTACCAAAACTTGGAAATGGGGTATAGCATAGAAAACTTGTGTAATGCCAGTTTTTGTCTTTACAATATGATAGCCACGTTTCTTTTCCCGGATAAGCACGTAGTTAGCGAGCAGGTTGATGAAACGGATATCATCACTATCACCATTTTAAATATGAAAAACAATATTGAAAAAAAGATGACGGTTGATGAAATGGCGGCTCAGCATAGGTTATCTAGTTCGCATTTTTCAAGCCTGTTCCGCAAGGCTACAGGTATGCCGCCTATAGATTATTTTATCCACCTAAAAATGCAGAAGGCTTGCCAGTTTCTATACGCCAATGAGGCTAAAATAAAAATTATTGCAATGGACCTGGGTTACGATGATCCTTATTATTTTTCGCGTGTTTTTAAAAAATACATGGGTATGTCACCAGAACAGTATAAGCTAACCAGCAATACACGTACACAGGTTTAAACAAAACAGAGTTAAAAAATAAAAACCTCTTCAAATTGCTTTGAAGAGGTTTTTATTTTTTGGTATCGCTTATCGTCGGGATGGCAGGATTCGAACCTGCGGCCTCCACATCCCAAATGTGGCGCGATACCGGGCTACGCTACATCCCGATTGGGATTGCAAAGGTAGCTTTTTTGGATAGTTATGCAAACTTTTTTTAAAGAATTTGCAACAGCTTATATAACTATCTCATTTATAATATTTTATTACTGTAAAAACAGTTATTCATCTGCAAGTGATTCATAACCACCTAATATATTTTCATTTTAACATAGGTAATCTTTTTACGATTATCCGTCCATGTAGCGTGTATAAAACCAGCTTTATCGCAAATAATTGCAGGGTAACTAAATTCGCCTGTTTTTTGATCTTCGAAAGTTAAGAGGTCTTGCCATGTTATGCCATCGCTCGAGCAGGCTAGTTTTAATACGGATCTTCCCTCCCACCAATCTTTACCAGACTTCAGTGGGTTATATACCAATAGCTGTAAGCCGTTTCCTGTTGTAACGGCATCGATGCCAGAGTTGGGGTTGGGTATAGTAGTTCCTGTTACTTTTGACCATGTTTTACCGCCATCTACCGACCAGCTTTGCACAATAACGTTTTGTTTACTACGAGCCAACAATTGCATTTTATTGCCGGGGTATAACAAGATACTTGGTTGTATTGCCTGGAATGTATCACATTTAATACTGATCTTTCTCCAGTTGGCAATGTTAGCATCAGATACCTCTAAATGGATAGTCCAAAGCTTTTCATCCACACTTTCTACGCTTGATGGATAAAAGATGGTACCATTTTTTAATTGAATAGGTTTATTTTTTATTGGCCCCAAAAATCCATCGGGCATTGCACATGGCTTGCCCCATGTTTTGCCATTGTCAGATGATGTTTTATAGAACGCCTTCCACTCCCTCGGATTTATGCCTATCTTATAGTGCAGATATAATTTACCGTTAAGGGCTTTAAATAATACAGGGTTCCAGGTAGCATGAATTTTACTATCCATGCCGGTACCATCAGCAACTTTAACAGGCCTGCTCCAATGATTATCCTTACGTACAGCTGTCCAGATGCAAACATCATCACTTCCTTCATGCTCACCACCAAACCAGGCGGCCATTATGGTATTTTTATTTAGCGCCACTACAGTTGATGCATGGCATGCTTTAAAATCAGCTGTATTAAAAACAGACTCTCGGTTTAGTACCCGCACATTTTGCGCCATACATACAGAACTTATAATGGACCATAAAATAACACATATAATCAAAAATCTACTATTTAACATACCCACATTTTATCTATAGTACAAATATAGTTTTCACCGCTATAAAGCATTCATGTACCTGCAAATTCTATCATAATTATAAACGTAGGTGCAACTTAGCTGTTATCTCTCCCCTCTCTGTAATTAATTATATAAATAATATATTTCTTAAAACTATAATCACTACGTGGTGTTTAATTGAGGTTGCATATTTAATACACTATGCTTTAAGCCTTGCAGATGCCCGCAACAGTAATTATTAAATAATATATTGATTTAACTGCCTGAACAAATGTATACATTAGGGATTAACGCTGCATTTCATGATTCTGCGGCTTGTATTGTAAAAGACGGAATATTGCTTGCCGCAACTGAAGAAGAAAGGTTTACACATTTTAAACATGGTAAGCGCCCGGTACCTTTCTCAACATGGGAACTGCCCTATCATGCGATAGACTATTGCCTTAAAATTGCAGGCATCCACATTAACGATGTTGACCATGTAGCTTATTCATTCGACCCTTATTTGCTTATTGGCGAAAAATACCGCGGAAAGGAAACTATCGAGATACCATTTGAGGAAGGGCAATCACATTTAAACTCTGAATTTGGCAACCCCTGGGAACCATTATTTTTATCGTCAATAATAAATGCGCCCGGGCAATTACGCGATGGATGGACACATCATTTACAGCAGCGTTTTATTGGCTGTAATATAGGCAGGAATAAATGGCATTTTGTAGAACATCATATTGCCCACGCAGCTAGTGCCTTTAACTGCTCACCTTTTAAAACAGCAGCGGTAATGACGGTTGACGGCCGCGGTGAACAAGCTACTACTACCTACAACATTGGCCATGGCCAGCAATTAGACCGAATTGGCCAGGTAGATCTGCCCCATTCTTTAGGATTACTTTATGAAGATGTAACCACGCATCTTGGCTTTTTGCATTCATCTGATGAATACAAGGTTATGGCCCTGGCATCATATGGTAAGCCCGATTTTGTAAACGATTTTAGAGATATCGTACGCGTAGGTGCAAACGGCCAATACACTATAAACAATCAAAACTTAACCGAACGATTTGGGCCAAAACGCCTGCGCCACGAAGAGTTTACGGCATACCACTTTAATATTGCACACTCGCTGCAACTGGTACTGGAAGAAGCTATGCTTGAACTTACCGGCTGGCTGCAACAAGAAACCGGCGAAGACAACCTTTGCCTTGCCGGGGGAGTAGCACTTAACTGTGTGGCTAATGCCCGTATCCGCAATAAAGGCGCATTTAAAAACATTTGGGTACAACCAGCATCTGGTGATGATGGTACAGCTTTAGGTGCAGCGTTGTGGGTAGATGCGCAACAACGTAAAAATGATGAAAAATCTTTTGTGATGGATCACTGCTATTGGGGCCCGCAATACAGCGATGCAGATATAGAAAAGCAATTAAAGCTTTGGAAGGTACCCTACCGCAAAGCGCAAAACATTGCCGAAGAAACTGCAGATATATTAACGCAAGATAAAATCATCGGCTGGTATCAGGGCCGTATGGAGTTTGGGCCGCGTGCATTAGGTAGCCGTTCTATTCTGGCTTCGCCCATTAACCCGGCAATGCAGGCAAGGCTTAACGAGGTAAAAGACCGCGAAGACTTTAGGCCTGTTGCCCCAGTAGTTTTGCAAGAGAAAGCGCACGAATGGTTTAACGGCGCCGAATATTCGCCTTTTATGCTTTTTATATATGATGTAAAAGAGGAAAAGGCTGATAAAATACCCGCGGTAAGGCACACCGATGGCACCGCACGCATCCAAACTATTAATGAACAACAACATAAAGATTATTACGATTTGTTGAAAGCATTTGAGCGCAAAACAGGTGTGCCGGTACTGGTAAATACCTCATTCAATACACTTGGTAAGCCAATTGTTTGCACTCCGAGAGACGCGGTAGAATGCTTTTGGTCGTCGCCATTTGATGCGCTAGTTATGGGTTCGTTTATAATAGAAAAAGAAAGAGAAAATGATAGTAGTATCTATAGTGGTTCCGACGTATCGGAGGCCCAAACTCTTACTTAATTGCCTACAGGCACTAATGCTGCAAAAGTTTGATAAGTGGCTTTATGAAATTATTATAGTAAGCGATGGGCCAGATGAACAAACTTGTAAGTTGGTTAATAGTTTGACGATATATGAATACCCGCATGTTAGATACCTGCCACTACCGGCAAAAAAGGGACCAGCAGCGGCACGTAATCATGGTTGGCGAAACGCACGTGGTAAAATTATCGCTTTTACAGATGATGACTGCACACCTGATCCGTATTGGTTGCGCGAACTGGTTAAACATTGCAACCCAAATCATGATATTGCATTAACAGGTAAAACTATTGTACCTATTAGTAAACGACCAACGGATTTTGAACTGAATACTGCCGGGCTTCAATCTGCTGATTTCATAACGGCTAACTGTGCCTGTACAAAAAACGCTATAATTAGGGCTGGTGGTTTTGACGAGCAGTTTGGTATGGCATGGCGTGAAGATAGCGACCTGGAGTTTAAACTCATTAATAATGATATACCTATTATAAGGGTTGATAGCGCCATAGTTGTACACCCGGTACGCAGTTCAGCATGGGGTGTAAGCATTAAGGAGCAGAAAAAGACAATGTACAACGCGTTGCTTTACAAAAAGCATCCAGAGCTCTATAATGAAAAAATATGCCAGAAAACCCCGGTATTATATTATTGCATTATTGCAGCCTTTATAATGGTGGTGCTTGGATTAGTAAGCAGGCAACATAGTATAATTTTTGTGGGATTTGCCGGTTGGTTAAGTTTAACTTGCTATTTTATATTCAAAAGATTGTACACCACTAAGCTAAGCATAAGCCATATTGGTGAAATGATTGTTACATCCTTTATCATCCCGTTTGCATCAGTATATTGGCAGTGGTATGGTGCTATAAAATATCGTGTGCTGTTTATATAACTATATTAAATGAAATTACCCTCTTCTCAGATAAAAAAAATCGCCATTTTCAGGGCGTTGCAACTAGGCGATATGCTTTGCGTAATTCCAGCAATCAGAGCGCTACGCTATGCATATCCTGATGCGGAGATTACATTAATTGGCTTACCTTGGGCAAAATCATTAACAGAGCGTTTCCCCCAATATTTGGATGATTTTATAGTTTTTCCGGGGTATCCTGGCTTGCCTGAGCAAAAATTAAACCCAAGGGTATTTACCACTTTTTTAGCCAACGTTCAAAATCGGGAATTTGATTTGGTGATACAAATGCAGGGTAACGGTTCAGTAATAAATCCCATGGTAGAACTTTTTGGCGCCAAGCACACTTCAGGTTATGCTAAGGAAGGTCACTACGCACCCGATAATGGTTTGTTTATGTCCTATCCTGATTTCGGGCACGAAATAGACAGGCACATTATGTTAATGGGATTTTTAGGTATCGAATCAAAAGGCAACGAACTGGAATATCCTTTAACTACGAATGATTATAATGCACTTGATGAACTCAATCTTGACATTGAACCTAAAAGGTATGTGTGTATACACCCCGGTTCGCGCGGAACATGGCGGCAATGGCCCGTACAGTATTTTGCCGCACTTGCTGATTATTGTATAGAACAGGGATATAAAGTTGTGCTTACCGGCACTAAAGAAGAAAGTGAAATTATTGATACCGTTATTAGCCACATGCGTTATGCACCCATTAACACAGCCGGTAAAACATCTATGGGTGCTGTAGGTGCGCTAATACAAAACGCTGCTATGCTTATCTCTAACTGCACTGGTGTATCGCATATAGCATCAGCATTTAAAACACCAAGTATCGTAATCAGTATGGATGGTGAGCCACAACGTTGGGGCCCGTTAGATAAACGTGTACATCGTACCATTAATTGGTTACAATCACCTGATTTCCATCAAGTATTCAGAGAAACTATTGAGCTGGTAAGCCTGGCAAGTTAAGCAGATCATTAAGTGCTGCAACAACTTTGTTAGCTGTTGGTATGGCAATATGTTCGTTATACATTGTTTTATTTACAAAAGCAATAACCTGGTTTTTACTACGCAAATGGGCAGGAACAGAAAATTGCAATAATTTATGGGGTGCCATCCATGGCGTGTGCTGTGGGTTTGTTTGCGCATAAAGTACTACAATAGGTGTGCGCACGGCGGTTGCAATGTGTACTATACCCGTATTAACAGATATAATTGCCTTTGCATGCTTCACCAAACAAACCAATTCGTTTACTTGAAATAGACCAGCAGTTGAAAAACTACCTGCACCTATACTTTGCTCCAATTTGTCGATAAGCTTTTTTTCTGATGCTGAACCTGTTAATATTACCTGATGCCCCTGTGCAATTAATTGTTCTGCAATGCCTATCCATTCTTTTATAGGATACCGGCGCTTTTCTTCGCTAACCCCGGCATGCAATATTATCCATCGTTTGTTAAGATCAACACCTAAATTTGTAAGCTTATCTGTTATGCTTTGCCAACACGTTTCATCTACATTTAAACGTAAGCTACAATCGGTAGTTGTAGCACCAACTGTAGCTACCAATTCAAGATCACGGGTTACCTGGTGTTTTAATTCTGTGCAGGGTTCCTTATCCGGCACCCACTTAGTAAGTAACTGATATGGGTTTTCGCGACAATAAGATAAGATTCTCGGAATACCAGCCAGGTACGCTAATATAGCAGCTGGTAATGGATTTTGACTATAAACCGTAAAAATAACCGCCGCATCAAATTTGCGCGCCTTTATTTGGGCAATCACTTCATAAAATTCGTCGGACTTGGTTAATGTATCTGTTTTAACCCATGGAAGATCAAATATTATCTGGTCATCTATTTCAACTATGCTATCAATTATGGCTTTTGCCATTGATGATGTAAGCACTGTTATCTTCGCACCAAAGCTATCTTTTAATGCCCTCAAAGCCGGTACGGTCATAATTAGGTCGCCCATATTATCGGGGCGGATACAAAGTATATTTTTACAACCCAGCCAATTCATGATTATAATAAGTTAGTAGCGCATCTGCTGCCTGGTTGATGTTTTCGCAAACAATAGTAGGTTTACGATAGGCTCCATCCGTCCATTCTGTCTCGTTACCATTATTTATTAAAATGGTTTTGCACCCGGCACGATTGCCCGCTTCCACATCATTTAATATATCCCCTATCATCCATGAATTAGCTAAATTAATTTCATGGTCAACAGCCGCCTTTAGTATCATCCCGGCTTCAGGTTTGCGGCAGCCGCATGATATATTATACCCCGGCACTGATCCTTGGGGATGGTGTGGACAATAATAAAACCCACTTAATTTTAATCCGTTATCATAAAATAATTGTCGCATTTTTTGTTCAACGTCAATTAATTTATCCTCTGTAAAACACCCCCTTGCTACACCGGATTGATTAGATATGATTATGAGTTTATAACCATTGCTTTGCAGATTTATCAATCCCGCTACCGCACTATCACTTAGCGATATCTTTTGCGGATCTACGTTATAAGGAATATCAGGAATAAGTGTCCCATCTTTATCTAAAAAAATTGCCTTACTCATTAAGCAGCTTGTGATTTTTGTTGTATTACCCCTATTTCGGTAACTAGTGGTATTAAGCGCCTGTACATATCACTTACGTGTGCGGCAACCCTAGCCCAGGTAAAATAGCGGTTAACCCGCCATATGGCATTTTCACTCATTCTATCTAATAGTGCCGGGCTACTCAGCATCCAGCGCAGCTTTTCTGCCAGCATAACAGGATTATGAGGTTCTACCAATGCGCCTGTTTCACCATCAACAACGCTGTATTTTATACCTCCAACATTAGAGCCAATTACCGGTGTGCCGCAAGCCATCGCTTCTAAAGGCGTAATGCCAAATGGCTCATACCAAGGCGTGGTTATAAACACATCTGCTGCAGAATAATAAAACCTTAATTGGTCGCGGTTTTTCCTGCCTGCAAATATGATGTCATCTTGCACATCGTATTTACGGGCAATAGTAAGTAATCGGGCATATTCAGGGCATGTTGCTTCTTCCAGCTCTTCGCATTCGCCGCCAACAATTACCAACTTTACAGGCGTTTTGCTATTTTTTAATTCATTAAGCGCGTTTATCACATTATCTACACCTTTACGAGGCACCATTCTGCCCAACTGCAAAATAATATGCTCGTTTTGTGGTAATCCTAATAAATTACGGGCGGCTTTTTTATCAGTTGGCGAGAACTCTTTTGAACTAAATCCACAGGGTATTACCGTTATCTTATGAGCAGGTGCATTATAATACGTTATCAGATCTTCTTTATCTTGCGGGCATTCTGCTATAATTTGATCTGCTTGTTTTACAGCCTCTTCTTCAATAAAAAGACGCTCTGCCGGAAATTTATCACTATCTCCCTGATGTATGCGGCGTACATGGCCAAGCGCATGAAAAGTCACTACAAACGGTATATCTAGTTCTTTTTTGATCCCGATAGCAACCAATGCCGACATGAAAAAATTCGCATGAATTAACGAGTAATCTAATTCCTTATTAGTTATGAATTTAATCATATTACTCTTAAATTCTTCCATGTAAGGCAAAAGCTCCTCTTTGATGATGTATTTAGCCGGGCCGGCAGTTACATGAATAACCCTTACACCTTCCACCCATTTAACAATTTCATGCTGATCTGTGCTTTCGCGTCGGGTGTAAACGTCTACATGGTGGCCCTCTTTAGCTAAATGCTTAGCCAATTGAGCTACATAAACATTTTGTCCGCCTGTATCTACCCCGCCCAAATCTGCTAGTGGCGAAGCATGTTCACTAATTAATGCAATCCTTTTCCTTTGATATATCATAATTATACAGTTTCTACAGCAGTCACTTTATTATTTGATATCACTTCTGTAAATAAGTGTTCCCAATCATTAGCAAATCGTTTTATTCCGAAGCGTTTTAAAGCAATCTCTCGCCCTTTTGCGCCAATTTTTTGTGCAAGTTGCGGCTCCTTAATCAAAAGCTTCATTTTTTCTATCAGGTATTCAACATCAGTATGTATGAAACCCGATACGCCATTTTCTATAACGGCCGAAAGCTCAGTAGTGGCAAGGCCAACAACGGGTATGCCCATCATCATAGCTTCGCATATAGCTAAACCAAGGCTGGTGTATCTTATCGGATTAAAAAAGAAACGGTATCTACTCTGAAATTCGGGTAACTGCGGATGCAGTACCTCTCCTAGTCCAAGTTCACCCGTACCCATGCCCACCAGGTCAAGTGGTACGTTTTTACGGGCATACATAAAAATATCATGTCCCAACAGGCGGCCACGCGCCGGCAGGTTGTTTATAACTACAATTCCTCTATCTAAATCACCTTTGTATCTAACCCCCGGATCAGTTACTCCATGTTCTATAACACGGGTTGGTGTGTTATTGCTATCCCACATTAAGCGATTAAAATGGGTTACATGCACTAAGGTTATATCGGGGTCATCAACCACATGTTTTGTATCTGTGGGATGCTTGCGAGGCGGATCATGCTCTATATAGATACGCGGCAACTTACGCTGATGGTCAGATAATATCTCATATTGATCTGCCAGGTAGTTATTATTAGTTTGATAAACAATGCAATCAAATTCATGGTTTCTTACATCCTCTGCCGGTATTTCTATTACGTTTTCTCCAAATGGAAATGTTTCGCCTCGGCCGTAATAGCCTTCTGTTTTTTCGGGTTTTGTTGGAATATATATGTCGTAATTACCTTGTGAAAGATAGAATAAGTAACTGCCATGTATATGCCATGTAAATATTTTAAGTTTGCGTTGCATCTATAAGTAAATGGTTGTAGGCATACCGTTAAACAACAACAACGCCAAACAAACATTAACTTTTAAATAATTTAATATCTTTATAAGATTTATAATTTTCTTTACTATTCTTAACCCATTTTTAAGAATTTCCTAAGAATTTCTTCTTTTGGCACTGGCATAACCGTTCGTTTAAACTTACAGGGGTGTCTACTTCTCCTAACAACTACCTTAATATAACCCGGCAATCTGGAATTTAGTGCTAAACATCTCGAGCAACATAGACACCATTACACCACATTTTGGGCAAGCGATTACTATAAAATTTCATACTTACTGAAAGAATAATGACCACAAGCACATTAATATTTAGTTAATATATTTTGCTGTTAGAAAAAAGCGTAGCAAGGGTAATAGCAAATATAAGTTTAGGAAATGCTGCCTTATACAATTAGAAAATCTTATAAATGCATTGGTGTGGATGGCTAAAGTTGTAATATATTAGGCTGTAGATAAAAAAATTCAAATACACTGATTTCTTAAAAGTAAATTTTGTTTACAAACGCGTCTTAAACCACGTAATACTACGCGATTTTCACTTTTTTAAAACGGCGTATTGATTCTACTGTTAAATTCGCGTACACCAACCTTACAGAATGATGCAAAAAAATCGCGGCGCTATACTCGAGTATATTATACGAAGAGAGAATATTAGTATTAATGACCTGAGCCTTAAACTTAATGTTACCCGTAAAACTATTTATAATTGGTTTGATAATGAAGACCTGTCATACGACATAATTGCTGAGATTAGCAGATGCATAAATTTTGATTTAATGGCAGTGTTCCCGGAACTGCATGCGGAAAACTCACCAAGGATTTACTTAGTGGAGGATACCGACATGGACATTGACATATTTAAGATATTGATTAAAAGCTTTGCGATTGCAAATAACTTTAAAGTGTTTAAAAACGGAGAAGATGCCATTAACAAGCTTTTAGAGGTTGCTATTAATCAGCCTTACAATCTTCCCGACTGTATTTTTTTAGATCTTAATATGCCACTATTTGATGGCTGGGAGTTTCTTAGTCAATTTCATAGATTGAACATAAATAGCTATAAGAAAATTAAAATTTATATTCTTTCTTCTTCAAGATCTAAAGCAGATATTTTAAGAATTGCTAAATGCACCTTAGTTACAGAATTTATTGCCAAACCAATAGAACTTGGAAAGATGAAAACGATAATTAGGGAAACGATATAAAAAGGTGCATAAATCATACATGTCCTTAAAAAGGATCAGGATCTTTTAACAAGTAATGCTTTCAAACTTCCTGTTCTGTGTTAAACTTGATCAGTACTACGTCCGTATAGTTTTACGTCACTTCATTTTTCTTTTTTATTATCTATAAAAAGAGTAGTTATTATCACTTGCAAATTAGACTTTAGGTTTACACTTAATTTATGATTGTACTTTAAGCGTATACCAAAGATACTTTAACTACTTCCTTGCTGCTTATACTTATTGATACTACGGGCTACAATTAACTGATCTTAAAAAAGAATAAAGAACAAGTTAAAGTATATCATATAGGTGAAGATGTAAATTTTAATAATAAGATTATTTGTATATCTAAAAGTGTTTGTATATTTAAGTTCACCTCTATACCTAATCTGATTATATCACATGAATAAACATCAGGGCCAAACGGTTGAGTATGTAGTTAGGCGGAATGGATTCAGCCTTTCACAATTAGCAAAAGAATTAAAAGTTAACAGGCGATCTTTGTACAATTGGTTTAAAAATCAATTTTTAAGGAAAAGTGTAATCTATAACATAGGCCATGTAATTAGGCACGACTTCTCTATTGAATTCCCTGAGCTTTTCACCAAAGAAGACTTTGATTTCCATTCATTCACAAAAGATTACAGCCATCTAATTAATCACCAAGACGATAAGTATAAGGAAAAATATCTTAGCCTTTTGGAAAAGTATAATGAAATATTATCAGATGGGAAATACGATCTTTAACTTTCAACACTCAAAGCGGGCAATCCGCTTTAAATAACACTTCAGGATCAATAAGTCGTTAAAGAAAAAGTGCTAAAGGGATTCGTCTTTGAAGTGATACACGCCCTGATCCATTTGTGAAATTCTCGTTAAAACTTAAAATAAAAACCCCGGTTAAAGTCACCGGGATTTTTAAAAAAAGTAAACTATGAAAAAATTACTATCGTAAATATAGACTTAAGATTTGGTTTAAATTTTAACGTTACTACACACTTTGTTATACATATTATTAGCAGTTATTACAACCAGACTGTCGGCAGAACTAACTCATTCTCACAGCTAGTCCTATTGTAAGTTAGTATTGGTTGCTTTTGGCTTTAAATCCAATTCGCTTGTCATAAGCATCTTCTTCATCAACCCAATACATTTGTTTGTTAGAATATTTCTCCTTTTAATCAATCTCAAATAGTCATCATAATCCTCAACTCTTAACGGATTATTTGAGCGTTTTAACTTTATAACCTCATCATTTATAAAACCATCCAATGTGGTTATATGCCTCTTAAGCTTTTCCAGGTACTTTTCGTCATCCATTGTTTACATTTTGTTTTTAAACAACTTTGCAAGTTGTTGGTTGGTGACAAATAGCTTCAAAAATTACTCAAAAACATATACAGTTTATTAGCGCTTCCGATTTCGAGATAAGCACTTGTGAAGTTGAACGCACTTAGTTTTTTTATTGCTTATGCATTATCTAAAAGCTGATACACTTTGTCCCACATTTTAGCAGATTCTTCTTTTTGGAGTTTACTATGTTGCAAAAGTTTTAATGATAGGTTATTTCTGTAACTGGTTTGGGCTAACTTAAACAGCATATTATCTAAGCTGTCATAGTCTGAAAGATCGCTTGTTAAACCTTCCTCGAAATCATATTCTTTTAGAAGCATTTCATACTTATGCGACCAACTTGTTACAATACATGGTACACCCTGGCTTAAGGCACTTACAACACCATGAAACCTTGAACATATAATAAACTTTGTTAACGATATAATCCCTTTAATTTCAAGTGGATCTTCCTTAATTATGATTTTTAGCGGATTAGCTAAAAGCATATTTACAGATTTTGCTAGTTCATGATCGCGCTTACCTTCATGAATTAAAAAAAATGGCTTAAGTCCCAAACTAATGGTGGAATTTATAGCATGCCTTAGGTAATTGATATATTCATCTTTATCTGATATTTTGCTTCCAACCATTTTATAATTTGGAATAACGCCTACTTCGCAATCGTCGTTTAAAAAGTCCGATGGAATTTTAGCCTTTATTAGATTTGTAAAATCGGGCGACTGGTTTATATTAGGGCTATTTTTTATTCCTGTTAAATGTTTATGAGATTCTTCTTCCCTTGTAAAAATAAGATCGGCGTTAGTAATTATTTGCTCCATCACTTTTCTTATATCAGGCTTTTCAAATGGGCCAAAAGCCTGGGCAAGTAATACGATCTTTTTACCCTGTTTATGCCATTTGGCTATTTTCGAGCCAATTCTTCGTTCTGCGTAGGCAGCACCCCATTGATCGCCAAATGCAAAACCAGACCCATCTAAAACTACGTTTACTTCCCTTTCGAGATAATAACCAGCCTTATGTAATAAGAATGATGGAATAAACAGGCCCAGGCAATTACCACGTCTACCACTAACCTTAATTTTAATACCCATTTCAGCTAACTTATGTTTGGGTGTGTTGGCACCTATTTGCATAGTAATTATTGCTTTTGGGTAGCGTATCTTAACCCTTTCTAAAATAGCAAGCAGCATTAATTCTGCGCCTTTGTTTACAAATTCAACGCCTCGTAATTCTATTATCATAAATTGTATGTTAGTTAATCGGGTAATCGATCATTTTCTTTTTAACATGCTTTTCAGTTCCTGCCCTATCATAAACCACACCGTTATGGAGTAAGAAATAAATAATATGATGCCGGCAATTAAAAAATTTAGCCCCAGGTAGCTGCCCGCAAGGCATAGCGTAGCTGATATAAAAGCAGCTAGCAAGCAGGGGTATAAAGTTTTAAATAGTTCAACAGTAGTAATCTTAACCGTTAAGAAGTATCTAAAGGTTACTTGTGCAATAACAACCAATAGAAATTTGTTAAAAAGTATGGCTATAGATGCCCCTAAAATCCCGTAATTAATTGTTGCATAAGCAAGTGTAGGCAAAAACAATGCGGCTTTTAATATTTGCAATTTCATATCAAGCCCTGGTTTGCCAAGCCCTCTGATTAAGGCGGTGTTACCGCTAACCATCATTTGAAACATAACAGATACAGATAGATATTGCAGTGGTACAATTGCGCTTTGCCATTTCATCCCGAATATTTTCACAACAAAGGGTCCACCTAAAATCGCAAAAAACAGCATTATGGGAAAAACAACAAGGCAATTAATTTGCACAACCTTTAAGTAGTAACGCTTTAGTAAAATAGGGTCACTTTGGTTTTTGCCATATATAGGATACATAACATTATTTATAACAGCCATTACCCTACTACGAAACGTATCTGTTATTACAAATGCAAAAGTGTATATACCCAGCACAGATGCACCAAGTAACTTACCTATAAGCAGGTAATCAACATTGTTATACAAATAAGTGAAAATATTAGCCCCTGTGGTAAATACACCAAAGCCAAAAACATCTTTAAACGACTGCTTATCCCAGGTAAATTTTGGGAACCATTTAGTTGCCTTGTAATAAAGAGGCATTGCAAAAATAAATGGTGCAATTGCGTTAAAAACCAATGCCCAAATACCGATGCCCGAAAAGGCAAGTATAATTGATAAGCTACCTGCAATTATATACGAAGTGTTATCTATAAGCGCTATCTTTTTAAAATTCATTGCCCTTGTAAGCTGGGCCTTATGAATTAAATTTACTGGGTTACATAATATACCGATACTTAAGATTGGAATAAGCAACTTTAAAGTTGGTTCATGATAAAAATAAACGGCAACAGGGGTTACAGCAAATGCCATTATCATGTAAAGTAAAACAGACCAGATAACACCAGTCCAAAATGCGGTTTGAAAATGCGATTCGTTTAAATCATGTTGTTTACGTTGAACCAGGGCCGCGCCAACACCTAAGTCGTTTATAACCTGTACCAAACCTGTAAAAACTGTGGCCATACCAACAAGGCCAAATTCCGACGGCATTAATAATTTTATTAGGATTAATTTAACTACAAATCCAAATGATTGATTTATTATTAATTGAAAGGCGGTCCAAATTATGCCTGTTTTTATTAATCTCTTATCTGAATTAGCTTCGGAATCAACTTTAGGTACTTCAATTTTTATGTTTACAGTAGAATTATTATTCATAAGATATTATAATACTCTAAGATATATCTAAATATAAAAGATAGTAGCTTACTGTAACCTATTGCCCCAATGATGAGAAATTTCGTGCGATTTTTACAGTTGATGTGAAAAACTGTAAAAAACTTCATGCCGATTTTAAATTCAAACTAACTCAACAAAAAAAATAACTATTGATTAATATTTTTCCTTAATCGATATAATCATTAATAAATTCTAATAAAGCTGTTATATTTTATTAAAAAAGTACATTTAATGCCCTTATTGTGTGAAAATGGCAACAATAGCATCTTAAATATAATATCTAATTAAAAGAAGTCGTTAAGATTGCATCTAATTAATTGATCCGACTATTTGATTTCACTATTATGCAAAAAATCAGCTGTTTCAAAAAAACCGCAAAACTAATCCCCGTAGCATTATTGTTATTTTCATCCTGTACTAAAGAAGTTATTGTACAGCCAGAGCCACCAGAGCCCTCTGCTAATATGGACGTATTAGCAGATGCCTCCTCACTATCATTAGCATCCGCACCATCATCAAAATTAGCAGGCAGTATATTAAAAGTTGGCATTAATGGCCATTTAGGCGACCTGCCATATCTTGCAACTCCATGGGCCAAGCAAATTCAAATGCTTAAAGACAGAGGAATGTCTTATTATCGTATAAACGTTCAAACAAAATCAGACGGATCTGCATCTTCATCAAGTGATTTTGCCGAACTACAATCTGCAGCAAGTGCCGCCGGCATTAAATTATTGCCAATGCTTTACCTGCGTACACTTAGTTTTAGCAAAACCGAAAAAGAAAACTATTCGTTGGGTAAAACTCTGGGTGCCAACTTTGCAGCTAAGTATGGTAAATACTTTACATTTTACAATTTAGGAAACGACCTTGAACTGCCACTGCTGTATTCAAATAAAACCGGAGAGATACCAGAACATTATAATAGTGTTAAATTTAAGTTAACAGCTGCCTATTTAAAAGGTATGGACGAAGGTATAAAATCAAAAGACGCGGATGCCAAAACTATTATAAATGCAGGCTGGCTGCACTATGGTTTTTTGAAAATGTGTGAGTCTTATGGTGTTAAATTTGACCGTGTAGGATACAACTGGTACTCAGACATGGAAGGCGCAGCAGCTAAAGCCCCCTATTATATTGATGATATTACCAAAAAGCTTAGTAGCTTATTCCCCAACAAGCCTATTTGGTTTACAGAATTTAATTATCGGTTTAAAGCCCTGAGCTTGACTAATGAAACCGACCAAAATGCATTTGTTACCAAATTTATAGCTAAGTGTAAAGCAAATTCACATGTTAAAGTTGCTTTGATTTACGAGCTATTTGATGAACCTTACAAAAGTATTCAGGAATCAAAGTATGGTATTATCAAGTGGAAAATACATTATTCAAGCTGGCTTGACAAGACCATATCAAAAACGCTTTTATTAAATTCATCAGCTAATTAATCAGATCTTATTAAATCGGGTCTAAAACGCTAATTATTTATTGCACAGATTTTTGCCTATAAATCGTGTAGCAGCAAATTAGCAAAGGCCTTTAGTATATCTCATATTTGGATTGAAAAATCAACTGACTTTCAATCCAAATTTATGAAAACCTCAAATGCTAACTTTAGTATAAAAAAAGCTATTGGTATAACAGTAGTGTGTTGTAGCTTGTCAATTATTTCCTGCAAGAAAGAAACTCAATTAAAGGCCGATGTAAATGCTCCTGTTAATGAAGCTGTTTTAGCGTCAGCTGTTACAGAGCCTGCATATACAATCAGGACTATTGCCGGCGTATTTGAGCAAACAAGCAGTTCTCCGCATTTACTTAATGGAAACGGGCCGGCAGCAAAATTCTGGAAACCGCATGGGCTATCTGTTGCCGGGGATGGGAATATTTATATTGCAGATTTTTTAAATAGCGCTATTCGCAAAATCACCATTCAAAATAAAGTTTATACGGTATCATTACCTTACAACCCACAAACGGGTGGTGGCTTACTTCCGGAGGCTGTTGCAACCGCCAATGATGGCACATTATATATCGTGTCTACTGCATACGGTATCAGAATTGTCAATAACGCCAAGGGGATTAATATTTATAGCAGAATAGGTAACAGTGACTCTAACCTGGACATTGAAAAAGACACCAAAGGAATCATGTGGTTTGTAAATGATAATAGTTTAGGCAAAATAACTGGTATAAATATTCAGAGAAACTTTGTAAATTTTTATGATAAATTGGACATTAATGAGACCCTTAGAGGGATAGGTATTGGCCCTAACGATGTCAAATATGTAAGTACTGCAACCAAACTTTTTAAAGTAGATGGCAAGGGAGAAATTATTAGGTTGTTTCCTGCATACAAGTTTACATTCATAAGCGGAATAACAGTAACAAAGGATGGGCAAACTATTTACATAGCAGACGGTAACGCTATCAAAATGATTAAGCAGGATGTAATAACTACAATTGCAAAACCTTTACCATCAGGCGATGGCAGAGATGGAATAGGTTTAAATGCAGATGTTGTTGCTGCCAACCTTGCATTATCAAATAGTGAAAAGGCTCTGTTTATTTCGGATACCCGTAATGTTATTAGAAAAATGATATTACCCTAAAATAAATAAACATTGTTAGACCGACTTAGACATCTCACCTAATTCAATTAACTTGGAGTTATATTGCTCTAAAAGTTTAATATATTTTAGTTGCCAGTCTGCATTTGAATCAAATTTTAAATGGGGTGATTTAACTTCCGTGATGATATTAAATTCGTTACTATCAAAAAGTTCAGGAAAATCTTTTGAAAAATCATGTCGTATAATACACCCTATCTTATAAATAATGTCGGCCCTTAAATTTGGCTGATTAAACCAATTATATATAGATCGTCTATTAACAAATGTTTTATTGGCCAGATCCGTTATGTTATAGCCATTCTTTCTAACTGTATATTCTACAATTTTACCATAATGCTTTTCCATATTTATTGTTTTTATACGTCCTTAAACAAAACACATTCCCTTTATTTATAAACATACAAAAATAAAATCTTTAACAATTACAATAATCATAAATAATATAAGCTTTTAATGAAAAAAAGGTTAAAAATCCATGGAATATTTTTTTTCGGAACTGAGTGTTTAGTATCTGTGTGTGAGCACCATGTAAGCAATTTAACAGGCAGATAGTTTTCCATAACTATATATTAATTTATAAAATTCATATAAACTTATATTTTATATTATAATCAGTCATGTGATTTTTAATTAACAAAAATTGGATGGCATACCATACAATAATGTCCTTTTGTAATCCTAATTAATCGTTGAAATATTAATTTAATACCATCTGCTATAATGTTAAGCCATATATCAACTAAGCAAAACATGATTAAAGGATTAATTGTTTATTAAGCCGTAATAAAATACTACTAACGGTAATATGTAACATGCATAACTGGCTTAGGTGCATTTGTTGATACTTTTTAGCTTTTCAATTCTTGCAATCTTAACTCTACCCGGCGGTTACGCTGACGACCGTATGCTGTTTTGTTAGAGGCGATGGGTATAGTGCTACCAAATGGGGTAGTAATTATTTTGTCTTTGGCCACACCTTTTTTGATAAGATAATCTTTAACACAATTTGCTCTTTTGTCAGACATTTTCCAATTACCCACGTATGTACCAATTGCATCTGCATGGCCACGAATTGCAATAGCTGCGTTATTGTCAAGCATATATTTGGCAAGTTCGTTTAGTTGTTGGTTCTCACCAAAGGGGATATCAGCTTTACAAAAATCAAATTCCAGGTTTTTGGTCATTTCTTCTACAGACATTCTGCCGTTATAGTAACTAACCATTTTTACGGGTCTGGATTTATTATTGGTTCCGGCTGCATTTAGTTGACCAGCCGATAAAAGCATCACAATAGCTCCTAACAAGATAGCTTTGTTTTTCATAAGATTAAGTAATTAGTTCTGTTTACTTCAATTCTACTTCATTAATTAAGCCATTCTTTGTCAATAATATTGATTGTGTAAACTGTGTGTAAAAACAAAGTTATACTGGGTTAAAACAAACTCCTACGAATAAATATTTCACGTTTAGAAAGGCCGCATGTAAATGTTACACAATTTCAGGTACAGATCGTTTTCACGGTAATCTACCAGTTTATTATCTCCTTAGTTTTACGAAAAAACAGGAGATGAAAAAGATCTACTTAGTATTGATAGCCAATTTGTTAGTTGGAGTATTATTATGCGAGGCCCAACCAAGTGCCCGCATCATTTTAACTAAATCTGATACAAATCCTCCCCTATATTATTCTTCAAGTGGAAACATCAACATTGATAAAATAGTAGCAGAAGAACTTGAAAACTTATCTGCATCCTTTTTAGTTAAGCCCCATATTTATTTTTACACAACAGGTAAAGATTCATTATTAAAAGCATACAAAATTAATCCCCAAGCGGAAGACTATAATGTATTTGTGGATTTAAACATGATAAGTTATCCTTTATCAGCTGAAATGAAGAGCCGCCTTAAAATTTCCCTTACTAATCAGTTTGCTGCCATGATCTCCAAAAAATACAAACTGGGCCTTGACGCTGAGAGGGAATGTTTATTCTCATATTACATTCTTGGCTATTTCTTAAACAAAAACGATGGTAACGCTGACCTTGATAATTTAAATGATGAAACATTTAAATTAATTCTAGCATCGGCAGACAATGTTGCAGCAGATAGCCTTGTTAACAGAGACGACCGGAGTAGCTGCCTTAAACAAGGATATGATGACAGTATCTTCGCATCCAAAAAGCGCATATATGTCACTTTAAAGCAGGTTATAAACAGGGGGCTTGACTTTTTAAGTAATCAAGATCAATAATTAATCTTAATCTTCCGGCTAATCTTTTCTCATAACACCTCACTAATTTCACATATTTTATCCAACCATTAATACAGAGAATGATTTTTAGGTAACCAATAAAACTAAGTTTTTATCATTGTGGCAACATTCTAACATCGGACGATTGTCAGGATAACTAACTTATTTGTTATTTAAAAAAAATGAAATCAATATTTATAATTTTTATAGTACTTATTGGGGTATATACAGCAAATGCTCAACAACTCTCAGGAACAGTTATGAACGCAGAGTCAGCTTACGTTGCAGGAGCAACCGTAAGTTTGTTAAACACTAATCGTACTACCGTAAGTGACGAAAGAGGAAAATTTGAATTTAAAAATCTCTCTCCGGGCAAATATATACTCACGATAAGTAATGTTGGTTTTAACTTATATACCAAAGAAATATCGTTCTCTAACAAGCCCCAACATGTTACAATACGATTAAATAAATTGGATAAACAGTTGGATGAAATTGTTATTACAGCACAAAAAAGCCCAGAGTTATTGCAGAAAGCTCCATTGAGTGTAACAACATTATCAGCGCAACAAGTACAAGACTACCGTATATGGAATTTGATGGATCTTGCAGCTATCGTCCCTAATTTATATTCATCAAACCCGGGCGACAACCGCAATGTTACCTCGCTGCGTGGTATTGCAACAACATCTTATGACCCTGCAGTGGCTACCTATATTGATGGAGTTAACCAGTTTAGCCTGGATACCTATATACCGCAGTTATTTGATGTGGAACGGATTGAAGTATTAAGAGGCCCTCAAGGGACACTATATGGCAGGAATGCAATGGGTGGTGTTATAAATGTAATTACTAAGCAGCCAACAAACAAAACAACCGGCTTTATCGAAGCAACTTTAGGGAATTATAACCAGCAGCGTTACAGTTTAGGCATTAGCGCCCCACTAATTAAAAACAAATTATTTTTTGGCATAGCCGGTTTGTATAATGGTCTTGGTGGCTTTTACACAAACGATTACAATAACACCAAATTTGATAAACAGCATTCTTTTTCAGGCAATTACTATTTAAAATACCTTGCTACTAAAGACCTTTCTATTACATTGAATGTTAAAAATTACGTTAATCGAAACAATGGACCTTTCGCCTTATCTGGTTCGCCTGCAGATGCCTTGAGTACGCCTTTCCGGATCAATCAGAATGCAACCACCAAAATGATCGATAATATTTTAAATGCATCTCTTGCCATAAAAAAAACATGGAAAGATCTTGATCTTTTATCTATAAGCACATACCAAAAAAACTATAGATATTATAATGACCCTATAGATGGTGATTTTTCACCGTTAGATGCTGTATCCTTGGTTAATAATTATGGCAACAAGTTTAACAAAGTAGAAGTTGCTACACAAGAGTTTAAACTTGCATCATTACCATCGGCCTCTAATATTAAGTGGGTGGCCGGCATATATGGGTTTTACCGGTATAGCCCTTCCAAAATAGGTACACATTTTGGTGCAGATGCAGGTGCCGTTGGTTCACCTCTTACAGATTTTACCAGTATTAATTATAACATCGAACGTAATTACGGTGCTGCTGTGTATGGGCAAGTTACTTATGCCTTTAGCCCTGAATGGGAAACTACCATTGGTATACGTTATGATTACGAACATAAAAAGCAAGCAATTAAGGGTGAGTTTCAACCAGATGGCGAAGATGCAACCATCACACAACCCGATACTTCTTCAAAAGCCCACTTTAAGGCTTTCTCGCCCAAACTAAGCATAGCCTATCACCTATCTGCCAGTAATAATTTTTATGCAAGCTACAGCAGAGGGTTTAGGGCAGGTGGCATTAGCCAGCTTTCATCAGATCCATCTCAAGCCCCACTATTTGCATACCAGCCGGAGTATAGCAATAATTATGAATTAGGATCTAAAAATTTATTGTTAGATAAAAAGCTCCGTGTAAACCTATCCTTATTTTTAACAACAGTTAATAATGCCCAAGTACCCACATTAATTCTGCCGGATGCTATTACAGTTACCAAAAATGCAGGGAAGCTAAATAGCAAAGGAATAGAAGCTGAAATTGAGTCGCAAATATTTAAAGGATTTGATTTGGGTTATACATTTGGTTACACACATGCCCGCTACCGCAGCCTTTTAATATCCAGCAATGGCAATACTGTAGATTTAAAAGGGAACAGCCAGGTTTACACACCAGCCATAACTTCAATGGCTATGGCACAATATGCCTTTAATTTAAATCCATCAAACAATACTAAATTAATTGCCAGGGCAGAGTGGCGTTACCTGGGCAGCCAATATTTTGACGTAGCCAATACTATTAAACAGGATGCTTACAATTTATTTAATGCAAAATTGGGCTTAACTACCAAACCAATAGATGTATATGTGTGGGGTAGTAACTTATTTAATAAACGATATATTAATTATGCTTATGACTTTGGTGCATCACACCTTGGCAACCCGCGTACTGTTGGTATAACATTTAGAAAAAACTTTTAAAGCAGATAGGTTGCACACATTTCACGTTTTGTTTACAAAATAACTTTTAAACATTTTATAAGCCTTGTTCTCGTTTATCTTGTATTATTAATTATTACTCAACTTTTAATAATTACTAATTATGAAGGTAGCCATAATTGGAGCAGGCCCTACAGGGTTAACAACAGCCCGCCAACTTTCTGAGCATGGCATCCAGGTAGATGTTTATGATAATGCACCTACTGTAGGGGGCTTTGCAAAGTCTATTGAGTTATGGGGACAAAAGGTAGAAATTGGCCCCCACTTTATAGACTTGGGCAACATACCTGCAGTGAAAGATCTGGTGTTAGAGGCCCTTGATGGTAATTACACTACATATCAGCGCAAAACTTTTATCCTGGCTGTAAACAATATGTTTTGCTACCCACCGGTAATAAACGATGTGATTAAGAAGCTAAGCTTTCCGCAACTTTGTTTGGCTGCTTTTAGCCTTATAAAACAAACGGTAATTAAACGTAAAGAAAACGGAACAGCAGAAGCATTTGTTGTAAGGCGCTTAGGAAACCGGCTTTACAAACTATTTTTTAGTAATTTTTCAAAAAAATTGTGGGGGTTAAATGGCAGCCAGGTATCAGATGTATTTGCCCGATCCTTACTGGGGTTTAATGATACCCATTCTCCAATAAAATTAGCTCTAAAAAAATTAAAGCCGGGTTCTAAGGCAAAGGTTGATCAGAGTAAATATATCTACCCTAAAAACGGGCTATCTACGCTATGGGAATCTTTACAAACGCAAACGGAAACGTATGGTGGTAAATTTTACCTATCAGCACCTATAAAAGAACTTGTATGTTCTTCTATTGAAGGCAACATCTCACATTTGATCCTAAAAGACGGTACAGTAAGAGAATATGATTTTTTTATATCTACTATACCCATCTTACCGCTTATATCCTACCTAAAAACTCAGGATGGTTTTTCTATTAAACCCGGTGCGTCTATAAATTTTCGTTGTGATATACTTATTTATATAAAAGCAGCATTCGATAGTGCTATTGACGGCCAATGTTTTTACAGTTATGCAGAAGAAAGCAGGATAACCCGTGTAACTAATTTTAATAAGTTCAGTTCCGGCATAAAGCCAAAATTCTCTGTTTTACTGGTAGAGTTTTGGTGTGGTAAAGAGGATGATATATGGCTTTATAACGAAGAAGAGCTTTTAAAGACCGCCGTATGCGAATTAGAAAAAACCAATATTTTTAAAGGATTAAAAATATTGGATAAACACATCAAAAAGATTGAAAACGCTTTTCAGATACCCAATATTGGCCTTCTAGAGGGCCATAACAAATTATTAAACCAATTATCCGTTTACAAAAACCTTAAGGTTACCGGTAGAAACGCCTCTGTAAGTTTTAATTACGGGATGGAAAATGCCATAAACGACGGTATAATATTAGCAGATCAGTTACTTTCAGAAATTAAGGACGACAGTAATTTGGTAAATGTATGAAAACTGCAATTGTACATGATCTTATTACGACAGTTGGCGGTGCCGATAGTACATTAGAATCAATTTACGCTATCTACCCTTCTCCTATATATACCCTTGTATCTAATACAGAGGCGGTAAAACAATCGTTCTTTAAAGACGCTACGATAATTACTTCGTTTATTCAACGAATGCCCTGGAGTATAAAAAAGTACCGTAGTTATTTACCCCTCTACCCTATCGCAATCGAGCAATTTGACCTAAACGATTTTAAGGTAATTTTATCCTCATCCTTTATTGTAGCTAAAGGGTTATTATCCCATACTAATCAACTCCATATTTGTTATTTGCATAATCCCATAAGGCCTGCCTGGGAACTCCATCAGCAATTTTTGGCACATAAAAAAAACGGAAAAGGCTTAAAGGGTATATTTTCCCGTTTAATTTTCCATTATTTAAGATTATGGGATGCTACTTCTGCCAACAGGGTAGACTATTTTATAGCTAATTCTAATTTCACAGCTAAAAGGATAAATAAACTTTACGGCAGGCCCGCTGTTGTTATTTATCCACCGGTAAAAACAGACGCCTTCCCGTTGGAAGAGGTAAAGGAAAACTATTATGTAACTGCTTCGCGGTTGGTATATCATAAAAGAGTTGATATAATTATTAAGGCATTTACAAGCATGCCTAACAAAACGTTAGTTATTATTGGAGACGGACCCGAAATTGATGAATTAAGAAAATCAGCAACGCCCAACATTAAAATATTAGGCCACCAGCCACCAGATGTTTTGGTTAAATACCTTCAAAAGGCTAAGGCATTTATTTTTGCTGCCAATGAAGATTTTGGTATTGCCCCAATTGAAGCCATGGCATGCGGCACACCTGTGCTTGCCTATAATAAAGGAGGATCTGTAGAAACGGTAATAGATAAATTTAGCGGCCTTTTGTTTCCCGAACAAAAGGCTGAAAGCATTATTAGCTGCATTTATCATTTTGAAACAATTGCTTATGTGTTTGATGCAAAAAAGATAAGTGCTTATGCCCAAAAGTTTAGCACAGCAAGGTTTAAAAGAGAATTTCACTCATTTGTAGAACGGAAAACGAAAGACTTTTTTGAACCTATTAATGATTTGAGCCAAACTGAAGCATCGTCCATTTCCCACATTTCACAGTTTGATATACAACCAAATAAGGCATAACCATTTGGCAGTCAATACAGTTAAATTTGAGAATAACAATTAATAAACCAAACTATAATTAATGCCAATTGGCTTTTACTCACTTTTTAAGTTATAAAGTATGAAATGTGTTGTTTTAGGATCTTCGGGTTTTGTTGGAAAGGCCTGTGTTGAAGAATTGCTTGGAAGAGGCGATAGCGTAACAGGTTTTGACAGGGGTATGAGAAAACCCAAGCCTGGCTCAGACACGGAAGCTGTAAAAAATCTAAATTTTATAGAAGGCAATATTATAGACAGAGAAGCACTTACTGCTGCCTTTGAGGGTGCAGACGAAGTATATCTATTGGCAGGGCAACTGGGCACATCTGAGTTAGAAAGTTCTATCCGATCTGCTGTTGAAACAAATATTTTAGGTGCACTTACTGTTTTTGAAACCGCCATTGCCTGTAAGGTTCCTAAAGTGTTTTTAGCATCAAAACCCAGCGTATGGCTCAATACTTATACTATTACAAAACATACTGCAGAGAAAATTGCCAACCTTTTATCCAGATACCACCCTGTAGAAATAAGCGTACTTAGATATTTAAATATTTATGGACCAGGGCAAAAAATATACCCCGTAAGAAAAGTTTTACCAACTTTTGCCATACAGGCCATGAGAGGCCTGCCCCTACAGATTTACGGCAACGGCAACCAGACTGTAGATATGCTGTATGTAAAAGATGCTGCTAAAATTACAGTAGATGTTATGCGGAAAAAATTTAATGCCGATGCGATGGATTGCGGAACCGGCACAGAAATGACGGTTTTGGAAGTTGCCGAATCTGTTAATAAATATTTTAATAATAGCGCCGGTGTAAAAATTATGCCAATGAGAATAGGCGAAACCCCCAATACCCGCCTTGTAGCCGATAATACTGAACTTATAGAAGCTATTGGCGATATTGAATTTACACCCTATGAACAAGGCCTTGCAGAGTCGTTAGCATACTACGAACATTTAAACCCACATGATATTGATGCGGCTTTAAACTTTTATGGCTTTAGCCAACCCTTTAACATGGCATGGAAATAAAAAACAAAAAAATATTAGTAGTTATTGCCCACCCGGACGATGAAACAATAGGATGTGGCGGTTTTTTAGCCAAAGCCGCTATGCAGGGTGCAACGTGTAAGGTTCTGTTACCCATTAAAAGAGGTGACCAACGAGGAATAACACATTGGGAAAGGTTAAAAGAGCAGTTAACTGATGCTTGCGGAATACTAGGTGCCGAAGCAATATTTACTCAAGACATGGTTAGCGACATTACGGCCGAAGTTAATGTGCATCAGATATATAGTATTATAAACGAGTATGTTGAATGGGCTGATATCATTCTTACACATTGGCATGGGGATTCACACCAGGCTCATCGTGCGGTATCAAGAGCTGTCGAATTAGCCACACGCCCGTTCAGGACACAAAAAACTGTACTTTTTTTTGAAATTGCTACATCAACAGACCAGGCATTTGCATATACGTTTTCTCCTAACTGCTTTGTAAGTTTAAATACTGTACAGGCGGCAAAAAAAATATTTGCCATGGGCAAATATGATACAGAAAAAGAAGGTGGCCGCACGCCGGGTAATCTTGAAAACTTAATGCGCTTAAGGGGTGCACAAACCGGGCAAGACCTGGCAGAAGCTTATATTATTGGCCGGCATTTTATAAATTAAAAAACAATGTTCTCGAGAATAATAGCCGGTATATTGCTTATCTGCACATCGCCGTTATTTTTAACAGTGGGCCTTATGATTAAGATAAGGCATCCGGGGCCATTATTTTTCAGGCAGCTTAGAGAAGGCGCAAATGGTACGGTTTTTAGTATCTGGAAACTTAGAACAATGGTTTGCAATGCCGATATAGTATTGGAGAGTATTATAAAAAAAGATGAAGCACTCGCAAAGGAATGGGAAGAATTTGGAGGGTTTAAAAACGACCCAAGAATTGCGGGGTTTGCGGGTAAATTAGCCAGAAAATTAAGTATAGACGAACTACCACAGCTTATAAATATAATAATGGGCCAGATGGCATTTGTTGGGCCACGGCCAATTGAACTTTATTTGGCCGAATCTTTAAACCCCAAAAGCAGGCTTATTAGAAACTCTGTATTGCCAGGCTTAACGGGGTTGTGGCAAGTTGGCCCCAGAAACGATATAAGCATACGCCAAATGCAACGATATGATAGTTTATATGTGTTTAAAAGAAACGCCTGCCTTGATGCAATTATTATACTAAAAACGTTCCGTGTTGTTTTGAGGCAGTCTGGTGTATAAGATGGCGTTAACCACTATCAATTATTTTTTAGCCCAATTATATTATCGGCATAATTTGTTAAATATTCATTATCAATAAAAAAGTCTATACTAAATATTGACCGGTAATCTTTTGAATTATCCGGATTTTGAATAGTAGTAAAATTTGACGTTGCTGATGTAGTGTAGGTATAGCTAAAACCTTTATTAGTGGTTACATTGACTACAGAATTTACAGGTAAGTTTCCTAAGCTATTTGTCTCTAATTTATTTTCAATTATCGTCATTTGCGGGTTACCGGTATCAAATAAAACCTGCGCTGCTGTGCTTACACCATTGTAAGTAATTGTAGCCGGTATAACCGGTGCATAACCCGTTTGTGAATTAAACGATAATGGGTGCATTATAAAACCACTTGACGATATATCCTCCTGTGTTAAGCCAAGAGAAAGCAAACCAGCGGTAAACGTAGCAGAGGTAGTTGAAAAGTTATTTCGATTAAGTAAAGCTAACTTAAACCCTTTTTTTAAACCTGCACTTAATGTTAAATAATTAAGAGGGCTTTGAATAGATGAACCTGCATAACTATAGCCTGTTGCAACGCCAAAGATATCAGCAGAGTGTGGCGGCAATGTAGTGTTGGTTGTGATGTTTTTTATTTTATAATATAAAAAGATAGGAACCCTTTTAATATTTATGCTACCATTTGCATCCCCGATGGTTACTGACGTGTATGCTAAATTCCCATATTCTTTAAAAAGCCCTGTTGCATCACCATAACTCATGATAGCTGTTTTTGAGGTAACAGTTATGCCGTTTACTACCACAGAATCACCAGTAAACTTTAAACCATCAGCAGTTATCATCGATTCTGGCAATATGCCCGCTGCATCAATGGTTAAACCGGCAGAGCCTGTGTCAAATACACTAAGGTAATTAACTGTTTTATCACCAATTTTACTGATACCAATAAAAACCCTTTTATAATTGTCTGATTTAAATTCGTAGAGCCCTAATACTTTTGGCCCTGTTTGGCTAACAGTACTTGTGTTATCTTTTTTACACCCGGAAAATGTGGCAATCGCCAAAAGTAAACAAATTGATAGTATAAATATTTTATTCATAAGATATATAGATCATTTGATATAACATAATTTTTAAACGTAATACACTTAAGTGTATTATTAAAACTGTGGTATGACTACTTAAAGTATTACATAAAGAAATTGTTTTATGATACATGATCACAATTATAAATCCGATAAACTCATTGCTACCTCCAGCTGTTTTAAAACATGTATTAATTTAATTGGCACTTTAATATAGCGCGAAAATTGTGAAGTGATGTTGCTTCAATAATGGTAGTTGAGTATTTGAGTAATTGTTGTGAAATTTTCCCAAACAAGGCTACAAACTACTGTATTTTAATAGTTTAATAAAGTAATTATATAATTCTTGATTAAATTTATAGAACTAAAAAAGAACCTTATGTCTGCAATAATTACTATCACCAGTTTACTTAATAAAGAGATTTGTTCCCTAAAAATCAAACCGAAAGAGAGATCCACCTTAAATTGTTTTGATATATATCGGGAAAACCGTTGGGTAGTAAATATCTGCAGACATGCAGACGGCACATACCGGTGTATGTCATACATTACTCCACTATGTCAATTAGAGATTGATGCTATTGGCAAAAAAATTGAACAGATTAATAACGGCTTTACAGCCTATATAAATAAATTTGCCTTAAGTATCTTTTGAATAACTTTACCGATATAGTAATAGTGAAAGAAAACCGAAAAGTACTATTTATTACATAAAAATAGTGAAGGCCCGGAATAGTCCCGGGCCTTCACTATTTAACAATTTTTTTAACCACTAGTTGCAAAAATATCTGTAGGGTGGCTATCTAAATTAATAATAAGATATTAACCTATTTTCCCGAATTTTTTTGCTAAAATAGCTCGCAAATTGATATGAGTAAAAAATGTGATTATGCACTTTTACATGGCATTTTACACTAAATTCAATTCAAATTACATACTAACACTGTTACTTAAACGTAAAGTATGGCACTTAAATAGCTATGTTAATTGCCGTGCCTTTAAGCCTCATTCTGATTTTGTTAATAAAAAATGCACCTTTGTTTAAACTAAAACGCAGTAGTGAAAAATTAAAGCCGGGAAGTAAGAAATTTTTGAGATTTAGCGTCAGCTTAAAAGACTTAAAACGTTGTTTAACTTGGAACCCTTTTTTTGTATAAGGTTTGAAATAAGCTTATATAGGTAACAATTTTAATACCTACTCATATAATAAAATATAAAAATAAATGCAACGTTTTAATTTCAACTACGTATAAGAAGCAAAGTACCTCTAATAACTTTATTAATTTAATTACTATCCGATCAAAATGACCAACAGGCAACGTAGGCGAGCACAAAATATAATCAGGTGCTACAAAAATACTGAGATGATATATCTTATTAAGGAAGAGTTGGTTAAGATTGAACATATCGAAGAAAATCTGTCATCAGTTACAGCTCCCCAATTTATTAACTACGATAATACTGGCTCCATATCCATCATTGATAGTTTGACGAATCAGCAAACATTAAAAATCGAATTTGAATTTTTAATTGAACAAATGCGTTATGGCAGACTTGACTTTAATGACTACCTATCTAAATTAGACATCCTGGTAAATCAGGTTAATGTAAATGCGCTTACATCAAAAAAGTTGAAAATA